>Ga0208979_100123_pt1 | contig 139285 bp, 131 predicted proteins | sample HotLakConsUCCSLE_FD_184738 | JGI IMG/M metagenome (GOLD analysis project Ga0208979, IMG submission 184738) | Hypersaline microbial mat communities from Hot Lake, Washington, USA - Hot Lake Consortium UCC-SLE (SPAdes) | ecosystem: Environmental > Aquatic > Non-marine Saline and Alkaline >... | reverse complement strand
CCCAGCAGCACGTCTTACGGCCGGTTCCAGGAGTGATCGGAAACCCCGGAATCCGTGACCGGATCAAATCGGAACGAGTGACCGGATGTTATCGGAATCCATGACCGGATGACCCCGGTGCGCGCAGGAAAAATCGCGAAGGTGTCCAAGATGCCTTCGCAAACCGCGACCCAAACCGTTTTGCTGCCCGCTTTGTGCAACGCCCACGACCATGGGAGAGGGTTGCGGACCGTCGCCTTCGGGGCTGGCGACGATGCTCTTGAAGTTTGGATTGCCAAATTGGGACTTGAGCCAAAGGTCGACCCCTACCTACGCGCGGCCGTCGCTTTTGGCCGAATGGCTCAGGGTGGGATCGGTATCTTGAACCATTGCCACAATGCCCAAGATCCCGATGCCCTGCTCGACGAAGCCCGCGCCGTCTCGCGCGCGGCCGAAGATGTCGGGGTCCGTGTGGCCTTTGCCGCGCCCATAATGGGGCACAACCCTATCACCTACGGCGATCCATCAGCGTTCCTGAACGCATTGCCGCCGCACGTGGCCGAAAACTACAGGTCCCGGGCCTTCCCCTCGATGGCGACCCAACTTGACGTCGCCGAAGAGGTATTCAGCCTGGCGTCAGAGCATTTCATCCCACAATACGGCCCGGTTGGCCCGCAATGGGTGGATGAGCCGACGCTGCTGGAAATTGCGGCTCGGTCTCGTGCCAAGAGCCGGCGCGTGCATATGCATTTGCTTGAAACACAAGCGCAGCGTGACTGGGCCAAGACGGTCTATCCTGATGGATTGGTGCCGTATCTGGACGGCTTGGGTCTGTTGTCCGAGCGGCTGACCGTTGCCCACGGCGTCTGGCTGAGCGAGGCGGACTGCGCCCTGTTGGCGGCACGCGGCGTGATGGTCAGCGTCAATACCTCTTCAAATCTGCGGCTGCGCTCCGGGATCGCCCCGGTCGAACGCTTTGTGACCACGGGCCTGCGATTTGGCATGGGGCTGGACGGGATGGCCTTTGACGACGATGAAGACGGTTTGCGTGAACTGCGGATGCTCTGGCATCTGCAACGCGGATTTGGCGTGAGCGACGTGATGGACCGCGCTCGCCTGTGGCAAGCGGTGGTCAGCGATGGACGCGCTGCGATCCTGGGCACAGATGGCGGCGGCATCGTCAGCCAGGACGCGCCCGCCGATCTGTTGGCCTTGTCGTTGGCGCGCATGCAGGCGGATACGATCGACGGGCGCGTGAGCCCCGAGGATCTGATCCTGACCCGCGCCACCAAGGCGGACGTCGCGGGCCTCTGGGTTGGCGGCCGGCAGATTGTGCGCGATGGGGCCTGTCAGGGCGTGGACCTGCCTACCCTGGAGGCCGAATTGATCGCCCAAGCGCGCGCCTCTGCCGGACCCGTTGCATGGGACGAGGTCGCCCGGATCGAAGCCAGTTACCGCAGCTATTACGCAAATGGATGTCACTGCTCAGGCCAGGGGTGCGCGCAATGACCGCGATCAAGCTTGAGAACGTCTCCAAGAGCTTTGCCATAGGCAAAAGCGAAGTGCAGGCGTTGTCAGACATCACGTTGACCTTTCCAGAGGGCAGCTTCACCGCGCTGATCGGCCCATCCGGTTGCGGGAAGTCCACGCTCTTGCGGCTTATGGCCGATGTGTTTCCGCCGACCAAAGGCAGCATCTTGATCGGCGACCGCCCCCCGGCGCAGGCCCGCAAAGCCCATGAGATCGGGTTCGTATTTCAGGATCCGACCCTGCTGCCCTGGCGATCGGTGATCGAAAATGTGCGCCTTCCTTCGGAAGTGGCGAAAGTCACCCCGACGCGCGACCCCGGGGCCTTGGTAACCTTGGTCGGGCTTGCGGGCTTTGAAGCCGCGCGGCCGTCTCAGTTGTCAGGCGGGATGCAGCAGCGCGTTGCCATCGCCCGCGCCCTGGCGATGGATCCCAAGGTCTTGATGATGGATGAGCCGTTCGGGGCGCTGGACGAGATTACGCGCCAACGCATGAACATGGAGCTGTTGCGGATCTGGAAAAGCACCGGGACCACGGCCGTATTGGTCACCCATTCGATCAGCGAGGCGGTCTTCATGGCCGATCGCGTGATCGTTCTTTCAGCCCATCCCGGACGCGTCTCGGATCAGATCGATGTTGATCTGCCACGCCCGCGCAGTCTGGAAATGATGCAGGATGCAACGTTCAACGCGTATGAAAACGCCGTGCGCGCCGCCCTGTTCGCGGATCAGCTCGCGTCATGAGCGTTCTCTCCGCAATACTGCCTCCTACTGTCGTGCTGGTCGGTATTGGCGCGGCTATGGAGGCCTCAAAGGCGGCGGGCTGGCTGCCGATAACGGTTCCTGCACCCAGCCAGATCGCAGCGGTGATCCCTGCCCAGTTCGCGGATCTGATGTATCACGCCGGCGGCACGTTGCAGTCGGCAGTCACGGGCTACGCGCTGGCCGCCTTGATTGCATTGACCCTCGCTTCGCTGGCCCTCAGCCTGAAAGATGCCGAACGTCCGATCCTGAGTATCGGTGTTCTCATCGATTGTGTGCCGTTGATCGCTCTTGCCCCGATTTTCGTGATCTGGGTGGGCCAGGGACCAGTGCTTTACATCATGGTCTCGACCATCAGCGCCTTCTTTCCGCTGCTGCTTGGGGCCATTCAGGGGCTCAAGGCCAGTGATCGCAACGCGCGCGAATTGTTCCACGTCATCGCGGCCAGCAGGTGGCAGCGCCTGCGCCTGCTTGCGCTTCCATCGTCGCTGCCCTTCGTGTTCGCTGCCCTCAAGATCGCGGCCCCTCTGGCGCTGCTGGGCGCTCTGATCGCCGAATGGATGGGGGCCGAGCGAGGCTTGGGGGCAATGGTCCTTTACGCTCTGTTTTCCTTCAACGTGCCGGTCGTCTGGCTGACGATCCTCACGGTCTGCGCGATTTCTGCGTTGGCTTACGGATTGATTGCGCTGATCGAGTCCCGTGTGGTGACCTGGGCTCCTACTGGAGGGCCGGGCAATGGCTGAGCTATCCGAAAAGTTGCCATCACGTTTTGAGGAAAGCCAGGAGCGGCTCCGGAAGCTTGGCAGCTTTGCACGCTTCGCTGCGATTGTTGTCGTGATCCTCGTGATCCTGTGGCAGGGCGTGATCAGCCTTTTCGATATCGCGCCGTTCGTCGCGCCCGACCCCCGGAGTGTTGCCGCGGCCTTGTTTGCCGAATGGGACGCTCTGTCCGGGGCAATTCTCTATACGCTCGGCAGCACCTTGGGCGGTATGACCATCGCACTGGCACTTGCCTTGCTCTTCGCCGGGTTGTTCACGTTATCGCCGCTCCTGAACCGGGCGCTGCTGCCCATCATCGTGATTATCCGCACAGCCCCGATCCTGGCGATAGCGCCCCTGTTGATCCTGATCTTCGGACGCGGCCAGGGCACCTCCCTGGCGGTTGTAGTGATGGTCTCTTTCTTTCCGATGATGGTGAATGCGGCCCGCGGTTTTGCCAGCCCGCGGGCAAATGCGATGGAACTTATGCATGTCTGCGGCGCGTCATGGATGCAGACCTTTGTGAAGGTTCGATTTCCTTTTGCGCTTCCGTTCATCTCGACGGGTATCCGGATGGCCAGCGCCGGTGCGGTGCTGTCGGCGATGTTGGCAGAGTGGCTGTCAGGTGCGCCGGGGATCGGCACCTTGATCCTGGAGGCGTCATCCTTTCGGAATCTGCCACTCATGTGGGCCGGCGTTGTTGTCAGCATGGTGACGGCCACCACCATCTACGGACTGACAGCGCAGATGGAGAAAGGATTGACCCGATGAAGGGTCAGGCTGCTTTCGTCACTGGCGCGGCAAAGGGAATGGGTCGGTCGGTGACGCTCGCTTTGGCCGAGGCCGGGGCCGATATCGTGCTCGCCGGGCGTGACCTGAACGCCATCGCCCCCGTCGCCGAAGAAGTCCGCGCAATGGGACGACAAGCCATCGAAGTCAGCTGCGACGTGACAGATGAGGCCTCGGTGATCGCGGCTGTGGATGAGGCCTGGAGCGCGCTCAAGCCCACCGTCTGGGGTCTGGTAAATATTGCTGGTGAAACAGGGCCTTCTGGCAAGATGCTGTGGGAGCATACTGTCGAAGACTATCGGCTGGTCTTCGATGTCAATGTTCTGGGACCGTTTCTGATGATGAAACATGTGTTGCCGCGCATGATGGCGGCCGGCGATGGGGCCATCGTCAACATTGGCGGGACCTTCGGGTTCAAAGGGGTGCGGCAGGCCAGCGCCTATGGGGCCACCAAATGGGCGTTGCGGGGTTATACCAAATCGGCAGCCCTTGAGGCGGGGCCGTCAGGGGTCCGGGTGAACATGGTCTCTCCGGGCGGCGTTGAGGGACCGCGACTGACACGCCAATTGGGCGAGGCCGCAGATCGGCAAGGCATCACGTACCAAGAGGCCTATGACCGCTTCTGCCAGACGGCCGCGTTGGGCCGGATGAGCACGGACCGGGACGTCGCCCTTCAAGTCCTGCACCTGCTGGGAGAAGGCGGGCGGAACATCACCGGCCAGGACCTGCTGGTCGACGGTGGTACAATCCTGTGATGTCAGACCAGCCGCTGCAATTCATGGGCCACTGCGTCTCCGGTCATCCTGATATGCTCGTCGAGAAGGGCGCGACAGGCGGAGTCCTGGCGCGACAACGCGTGCTCGAGCAGGGCATCGTGTTGATCCGCCAGCTCCATCTGAACCGCTCGCACCGGGATAGCAAAACGCCTGAAGCGATCGAATTGATCGTTCAGCAGGGCACAAAAGGGAATTGTCCAATCCGATCCGCACGCGGCGATCAGAGCAAAGTGGAACTGCCGGTGCAATTCCTCCCATTCACCCGATCGGCTATTCTGCAGCGGCGCCAGGAGGTCACCCGCAGACCCAAGTCGTTTCAGGCGACGATGGGCCAACAAGAGCTGCTCTTCCCAGGCGTCATCGCCGAGCTTGACAGACGCTTCTGCCGCCGCCGGCTCCAACTGGCGGCGCATCGTCACGATGTCAGCCCATTCGCCTCGGCTCAGCGGCGGAACACGAAACCCTCGATTGTTTTCCTGCAAGACGAGCTTTTGCGCAGCCAACCGAAACAACGCTTCGCGGAGCGGGCTCGCCCCGATCCCGTAACGCGCCCGCAAATCCGCAAGACGCAATTGAGACCCCGGCCCAAACACCCCCATCAGGATGTCACGTCGCAAGACCCCGTAGGCGTGATCGCTCGCCAAGAGGATGCCACCGCTGTCACTGTCGCTGGCCGCGGGGATCGACTGGTTCTTCATGTGGCGTGCTTTCAGAAACCTCAACGCTATCGGTCAATTGTCGCCCGCCAAAGCGGGCAGGTAAAGGGAGCCTTGAGATGGCTATTGCCCAGGAACGCACCGTGATCGCAGTCCCGGCCAAAACAATGGGCGCACATCGGGCGTTTGCCCGTCGCGCTCTGGGCGCAATTGAACCGGTGGCAGGCAAGCCTGCGGTTTGGGCGATATGACCATGGTCCTTGAAATGCCGAACCCCGCCTCGCCCTATAAGACAGTCGCGCATGTAGAACAAGAACGCGGCCTGAAAAAAGCCGAATCCGTCGTCGATCTTGGCATACATGGCCCGCCGGGAGAGACCAACCTTGATCGGATGGCAGCCATTCTGAACGCGATTGCCAGGCCATGGTGATCCGGGTCGGCGTCCTGGGGGTGGGTGCGATCGGTGCCTGGCATGCCCGGATCGTTGACGAGGGAGCCGATGAACTGGCCGCCGTCTGCGATACCGATCTGGCCCGCGCAGGGGCGTTTGGGGTGCCGTCGTTCCAAGACATTTCCGCCTTCCTGGCCGAGGGACTGGATGCGGTGATAATCGCCACCCCCGAAGGCAGTCATGAAGATCACGTCGAGCAAGTCGTCGCTGCTGGCTGCGCGGTGCTGGTTGAAAAGCCGGTCGCGCCCGACCTTGCCTCAATGCGCCGCATCATCGACGTCGTCGAGGCTTCGGGGGTCATCGCGATGGCCGCTCATGTCGAACGGTTCGAGGCCGGCACTGCCGGTTTGCAACAGGGGCTCGTTCAAGGCATCTGCGGCCAGACGTCAGCCATCTTCGCACGCCGCCAATTCGGTCCGGCCGAAGTGGGACGCTTCGCAGGGCAGTCCAGCACGCTAAGGGTCCTGGGCGTTCATGACTTCGATCTGGTGCGCTGGCTTCACCCTGGTCCGATTTGCTCGGTTCAATCAATGGCTGGACGCGGAGCAATCCATGCCGCCAACGGAATGGATGATCACGTCATCACCTCGGTGCAGTTTTCCAATGGCGCCGTAGCCAGCATCGAAAGCGGCTGGACCTTGCCGCTCGGCTATCAGCGGTTTGATACGCCCGATGGTTGGGGGGCGGCGGGGAACAATCGGCTCGAGGTCTATGGCGATAAAGGGTTCTTGTCCAACGACATGTCGATGCGCAGCCAGCAATTGATTGCCTTTGATCAGAAAGCCGGTTTTCGCGCCGCCGGGCTGCGCCATCAGCCTGTCGTGCATGGTCGTGTCCAAGGTGCATTGCGGGCCGAAGTCGAGCATTTTCTCGACTGTGTTCGACACCATCGTACGCCTCTCGTGTCCATGCATGACGCGGCGCGCGCCGTGGCACTTCTGGCAGCGGCGGAAACGGCCCTCGCCTCCGGTTCGCCCGCTGTCCCGGAGATGTAGGCGTGGCAGAGTATGACGGACCAATCGTGGACGCCCATCATCACCTTTGGCGTTACGAGGCATCGAGATATCCATGGCTGAAGGGTCGCAGCCTCGCGCGGGACTTTACCGAACACGATTATGCAAGAGCATTCCCTGAACACCATATCGCTGGAACCGTCTGGATCGAAGCGCTTGCCGGCAATCCGGAAAAAGAGATGGCCGAGGCAGAAGCCGTCCGGCAAGCAACAGCCGGGCGAGTCTGCACTGCGCTTATCGGGCATGTGCCGCTTGATACGGCCGATGTCGAAGCGAGACTGGACCGTTTCATGGCCATAAGCCCCGCCTTTCGCGGTGTCCGGGATATCCTCTCGCCACCGCACTGCCGGGCTCCGGATACGTTGGAACAACCCTCATTTGTCGCGGGTCTTCGGGCTTTGGCGGCCCGGAACCTGATATTCGACGCGATGCTGAGCCCCACCCAGATGGCGGGGGCCGCAGAGGCGTTCAGCCAAGTGCCAGACCTGAAAGTCGCGATCGAACACGTGGGCAACCCCCACGATCGGAGCGCGGAGGGCCTCCGAATTTGGCAGGACGGGTTGCATCTGCTGTCGAAAATCCCCGGGTGCATCATCAAGGTCTCTGCGCTGCAATGCCTTGAGCCAGACTGGAGCGATGCCAGCCTCGGTCGCATTCTGGACCCAGCGGTCAGATACTTTGGCCCGGATCGGATGTGTCTTGGATCTGACTGGCCGGTGCATGACGAAACCTGCCCCGGCTCCGAGGCGCTCAGGACATTCCAACGCCTGACGGCCTCCTGGAGCCACGATGAGCAAACTGCACTTTTCTACGGGGTGGCCCGGACATTCTATCGGATCTAAGGGGGGGTCGCTCAGTTCGTGCGTGACGTGCTCGGCGAGCGGGTTCCCAACAAGGTGGCCACGTCGCGAAAACGCGGGATCTGAATGTACGGTCGGTCATAGCGCCGGGTCCAAGACAACGTCAAGAAACCAACCAGACGGCCCTCGGCGAAGCCTTACGCTGCGAGCCAGCGTCCACGCAACCATCGAGGCCGTGTTCGAAGAGGCGCTGGCCCTCTTGCTCGCCGGCTTCGTTACGGGAGAGGCGACGGCCCTGCGAAGGGCTATCGCCACGGGCACCGCGAATGACAGCTCACCGGCAGGTCTGGGACCGAGACGGTCCGCGTGCCGCGCGCCCGGTTTCAGGACGACACCGGCAAGGTGGACCATGCGCACTTCTGCAGTTTTCGCATGCGCCAAAACGCAAGCATAGTGGGGTTCCGCCGCTAGGTCCGCCGCTAGGTCCACCGTCAACTCATCAATCGTCAGATCGGGTCGCGCCGCGATCCGGCGCGCCAACCAGCCCTTTACACCGGTCAGCATGCAACGCCCGGGATTGCCCTGCCACTTCGGCGCAAGCGACCCAGTCTTGCGCCTGAGCCGCACCAAGTCGTTGACGAACTTGGTTGAAAAACACAACCGCCGCGCCGCCTCGGTCTGCGTGCTGCCCTGCTCAACGAGCCGCGTTGCACAGGCGCGCAACGCAACAGGATGCGTTTTACTCGACACTTGACCCATAGCTACCTCCATGGCCGTGATTCACACGTTGATTGCAAAGGGACTTAAGAAAAAGATCAGGCGCAACACGCTCTGGTCAGCCCCTGGACGGCAACACCAAACGCCGAGTTCCGTTGACGGGACCGTCCCCAAAAATCGTGACCGGACGCAAGGAATGCACCCAAGGCGGTCAAAGCCGGACAAGGCCTCTTACCGTGACGCAAGGAGTTTTCGCGCCGCTTCCGACCAGGCCGCTATCATCACGGCCGCGGACTCGGCCCCAGGATCGACATGACCGATCACTCTGGAGCCCAGTTTTTGCGAGCGGCCTTTTCGGCTTTCCATGTCCGCAGTTGCGTCCGCTCCACGTCGCGCTGCCCGCGCCGCAGCCTTCAGGCAGTCAGTGGAAGACGCCCCTGCCGCGGCCCGGGACGAAGCGGCAGACGCCGCAGGCCCCCAGGCGTCACACATCGTCTTTTGACCCAGGCTGGTCTGCCCCCGCGCGGCAATACCCTCCGACATGGCCTCCAGCCAGGCGGCAAGCGCCATGGCATCCAACGCCCACCGGTCCGCGACCGCTCTTGATGCCGAGCCGAACCCCGATGCATAAAGCGGCCCCGCCGATGCCCCGACCGCCGAGAGGAAGCTGTCGGCTATCGTTTCGCCAAGCTCCGTGATCGTCGCGTTTTCGTCCGTCTCCTGCAGGGCTTTCAGGACGGCTTTCCATCCGATTTCCATGGTGACACCGTGATCCCCGTCACCGATTTTTCCGTCCAGAGCGGACAGACGGTCGCTTTCCCGAAAGATCGCATCTGCACCGGCACGCATCAGGACACGAAACTCCGCCGGTCCTATGTCGCCATCGGTCCGGAGCGTGTCCCGGTCAACGACACCCCGCTTCTGTGCGACCATTCTCCGCGACCGGCGCGGGCGGGCGACCTCCGAGACCTCCGACCGTCCGACCCTGAGCGCCGGCGTCTCGCAGGGGTGATCCAGCCAGGTTTGCAGGTCATCGTCGAGTTTCATCAAGGTGACAGAGGCGCCCTCCATGTCCAGCGAGGTGCAGTATTCTCCGACCCAGCTGGTGTGAATCGCGATCTGCCGGTCCTCCAGCAGCTCCGCGATCCGCCGGTGCAGGAGGTATAGTTCCAGAAGGGTCGTCGACCCCAGCCCATTGACCAGCACGGCCACGCGATCTCCGGGCTCAAACTCCAGCTCTTCAAGAATTGGAACCAGCAGTCTTTCGGCAACCACGTCGGCGGTCTCTGCCGGGCCGCGTTCGATGCCGGGCTCGCCGTGAATGCCCATGCCGATTTCCATTTCGCCAACAGGCAATTCGAAGTTGGGGCGCCCGGTCTGAGGCAGGATGCAGGCCGACAGGGCAACACCCATGGTTCTGGTCGCGGCATTGGCGCGTGCCGCGGCCGCTTCGACCGCGTCAAGGGGCAGGCCGAGATCTGCCGCAGCCCCCGCGATCTTGAACACGAAGAAGTCACCGGCGATGCCGCGTCGCTCTTCGATGCTGTCAGGTGGAGCGGACGCGATATCGTCGGTCACGACGAAGGAGCGTGCCGTGATCCCATGCTCTGCCAGACCCTCTTCGGCCATGCCGAAATTCATGACATCGCCGGTATAATTGCCGTATAGGAACAACACCCCGGCCCCGCCATCTGCCGCGAACCCCGCATCCATGATCTGCAAGGGAGAGGGAGACGCAAAGATGTTGCCCAGAGGGGCCGCGTCGGCGAGGCCCCTGCCGACATAGCCCGCAAAGGCAGGCTCGTGACCTGAGCCGCCGCCGATGACTATACCGACCTTGCCCTCTCTCGGTCCGTTGCGTGCGACGATGGCACGGCCGGTCTCTCCCTCCACACAAAGCAGATCGGGATGCGCCGAAACCATGCCGTCGACGAGATCTTCGATCAGCCTGTCGGGATCGTTGATCAGTTTTCGATGCTGTTCCGGCATGTCTTGGTCTCCCTCTCTGGCAACCTATCCCGGATCCAGATGAACGCCATGGTTTTCGGCCAGTATCCTGGACAGTTCTGCAAGCTCTGCCCGCTCGCGGTCCCCGGTCCAGCCAAGGGCTTGGCCCGCGATCCTCGCGACGTCGCGGCACAGCGCAGCTGTTGCCTGACCGCTGATCGCCAGGCTGGTCCGCCGAAGCAGGACATCGGGCAGATGCACCACCCGCTCGTTCCGAACGATCCAGTCGATCTCGGCCTCGGTCATGTTTGCGGCATCGGCCAGGGCAACCGGATCACGACCCTCGTGCCGGGCAACTTCAAGACCGGTCGTGCCGTATCGGTCAAGAAGGATATCGAGACGCTCCGCAGAAGCGCCGGTGCTGGCAGCGGCCCCGGTCAGCCATGCCGCGCGCGCCTCGGGCGTCCGCGGCATGTCCCGGCCCCCGCCAATGGGCATGTCGTCGGTATGTCGACGGCGCGGAACGGCCAGCTCGGCGAGAACCATGTCCGTCACCTCTGCGGCGAACGCCCGGAACGTCGTCCACTTGCCGCCGACAAGGGACACGACTGGAAACGGTCTCTCCGGCACGGCGGGTTCCTTTGGAGCCGAATGATCGCGGCTGATCAGCCCCGGCGCCACACCCTCCGAGTTGGGCAAGGGCCGGATACCGGAATAGGCAAAGACGATCTGGCGGCGCTCGAACGACAGCCCGGGCAGCAGGTCCCGCAGGCTGCGAATGAAGTAGTCGGTTTCATCCTCGGTGCAGACCGACGCGTCAGGATCGTCCGCCGGAATGTCGGTCGAGCCGACGAGTGCCTTGCCGTGATAGGGAAAGACCAGAAGGATCCGACCATCGTCAGATTCGAAATAGATCATCCGGCCGTTCAACTGCCGTAGCAGCTCGGGGTGATCGATCACGATGTGCGAGCCTTTGGTGCCGCCGATCAGGCGGCTGTCCAGACCCAGGCGCGCGTTGACCCTGTCGATCCATGGTCCGGCAGCATTGACCACGAAACGCGGCCTGACCGACTGTCGCACGCGGTCGGGTCCGGCAAGCTGAACTCTGCCCATTCGTTGACCTTCGACCGCGGTCCAGTTCTGCGCCGAAGAGCCGGGCGACATGCCGAGACCGTCGGAAATCAACTCCATCACCAGCCGTTCCGGCGCCGTGACGGCGGCATCGAAATAGGTTCCGGCCGCGACGATCCCCGGCGTCAGCGCCGGGATCTCGGCCAGCGCGCGGGACCGCTCGAGCATCGCGTGCCGCGGCATCTCGCGCGACCGCGCGCCGTAGGCGTCATAGAGTGCAAGTCCGGCCTTGACGAGCAGGGCACCCCGGCTGCGGGGCGCCGTGGTCGAACCGAAGAGCGTCCGCACCGCGGGCCACAGACCCCTTGTCCAGGACTGGATCGGGATCAAGGTGGGCAAGGGCCTGACGACATGCGCCGCGTTCTTGAGCAACAGGTTTCGTTCGTAGGTCGATTCCGCGACGAGCCGGAACTCCCCGGTTTCGAGGTATTTCAGACCACCGTGAATCAGCCGGGATGGGGCGGCACTGGTTCCGGAGCCGAAATCGCCCTTGTCCACGATCATGCATGTCAGCCCCTGTGCACAAAGATCACGGAACACGCCCGCCCCGTTGATACCGGCACCGATGATCAGCACATCGACATCCATGACCCCGGCTCTAGTCATGTTCGGCCCCGCGTCCGAGCGTTTCGAGCCTATTCAGTCGGTCCCAGGTATCGCCCATGCTTTCGGCAATCTCGCGATAGGCGGCATAGCGCTGTGCGTAATGCGCGGCCCGGTCTGACTTCGGTATATGGGTCGTCGCCCTCGCCGCGAGATCGCGCGGATCGGCGTCCCAGCGCGCAAAGGCGCCGACCGCCGCCCCGGCACAAAGTGCGGCACCCCAGGCCGCAGCTTCGTCGGTGTCCGTGACAGTGACCGGCATGTCCAGGACATCGGCAAACAATTGCGCCACCGTCGGATTGCGCGACGCACCCCCGGTCAGGTGCGCCCCGGATCCGTTGAACCTGTCCTTCAGCGCATCCACATGGTCGCGGTGGTTAAAGGCAATGCCCTCGAGGAGGGCGGCGACAATGTCTCCGCGCGTGTGCCAGCCGCGCAGCCCAAGGAACCCCGCGCTGGGGCCCGCGCCCATCGGCGAGCCGAACAGATAGGGATGATAGAGGATCGAAGACGGGCGGTTCAACGCCGCCTCGATCTCGGGGCGCAGCAGGGCATGAATGTTCGTCCCCGACGCCGCGGCCCGACGGCCATCTTCGACACAAAAGGCATCGAGGAACCAGTCGTAATTGGTTGTCGAAGCCGGAGAGATGGCCATGTGGTTCCACTGCCCCGGCTCGATGCCGTTGCGGCAGAACCAGCGCGCATCCACATGCGGCTGCGACGCGACGCATTCGTTGATGGAATAGGTGCCGGCCACGATACCGAACACATCGGGCCGATGTGCACCGATCCCGAGGGCCGAGGCGGTCACATCATGCAAACCGGCAGCCACGGGTGTGCCTGCGGCGAGGCCCGTGGCCCTGGCAGCTTCGGGCGTGACGGCACCGACGATTGCGGCGGAACTGTCGGCACGCGGAAGCGCGGGCCGCAGCCGGGACAGGCCGAACAGGGCAAGGGCCTCGTCCGAACAGGTCTGGCTCGCGGCTTCGGCAAACGATGTGCTGGCCTCTGTGTGATCGGTCCCGATGCGGCCGCTCAGACAGAAGCACAGCCAGTCCTTGCAGGCCAGCACATGCCCGATCCGCGCGAACCTGTCCGGTTCGTGCAGTCTGATCCAGCCGAGCAGGGCCGACGGTGCCGAGACATGCGGCACCTGTCCGGTGAGCGTCAGAGAGCGGGTGTGAATCCCGTCATGCTCCCATTGCGCGACGATATCGACCGCCCGACTGTCCAGCGACAGGATCGCGGGACCAAGAGGCACCCCCCCCTCGTCCAGCAGGTAGACACCGTCGCCATGCGCGGTCGCGGCAACCGCGATGATGTCTGCCGGGTCGATCTGGCTGGCCGTCAGCACCTCGCGAATGGCCGATGCCGTCGCGGTCCAGAGGGCCACCATATCCCGCTCGACCCGGCGCGGCGCGGGCTTGATCTGCGGCACAGAGCGACGGGCGACGGCGATCTGTTCTCCATCCAGATTGAAGATCACCGCCTTGGTCACTGTAAGGCCGCTGTCGATGGCCAATATGTGGTGCATGTCGCACCTCCGCGGTTTCATGATCGGAGCCGAAGCCCGGGGGAGGAAGCCCGGGCTTCGGTCTGCCGCGACTGCCGGGCGCCAGGCGGCGCCGGGCAGTCAGACGGCGTGGTATTTCGCGTCGACCTCGTTGATGGCCTTGACGTTTCCGGCCGACCGTCCTTCGGGGTCGAAAGATGACGACAGGAAGGCGTCCGCAATGTCCTTGGCCAGTTCCGGTCCGATGACCCGCGCACCCATGGTGATGACATGGGCGTTGTTCGACGTGGCGGCCTTGCCCGCGGAATAGGTGTCGTGGCACTGCGCCGCACGGATGCCCGGCACCTTGTTGGCCGACAGCGCCACGCCGATGCCCGTGCCGCAAAACAGGATCGCGCGGTCGTATTCGCCAGCCAGCACCGCCGAACAGACCCGGTCGGCCATGTGGGCGTAGAATTTCTCCGGCGCCTCGGGATTATGCGAGATGTCGGACACCTCGTGCTTGTCCTTCAGGTGTTCCGCGACTGCCTTGGCCAGCGGTTCACCCGCGCTGTCGCCTGCGATTGCAATTTTCATGTCATGTCCTTTCAGGTGTCGATGATGGCGGCACAGCGCGCGAGGATGTCGAGATAGCCCTCGACAGCCCAGGCGGAGCGCCCGATGAAGAGCCCGTCGATATGCGGGCAGGCGACAAGCTCGGCGCAATTGCCGGGATTGACCGACCCGCCGTAAAGGCAGGGCACGGCGCGACCCAGAACCTCCTGCGCCACCGCGATGATCTCGGCCTGTCGCGCGTCGGCGTAATCGGCGGTCGCGGGGATCCCGTTCTCGCCAATGGCCCAGACCGGTTCGTAGGCCAGAAGGACGGGTGCGTCTTTCTGATCGCCCTGCAGGTTTCCCAGCGCGCCCCGCACCTGCGTTTCCAGCACCGCCTGCGCCCGACCCGCTTCGCGGTCAGCGAGGGTTTCGCCGATGCAGATCAGCGGGATCAGCGCGTGGCGCACGGCGGCCTCGGTCTTCAGCCCCACCGTTTCGTCGGTCTCGCCGAAATGCGCGCGCCGTTCGGAATGACCCAATTCGACGAGGTCCAGACCACAATCTGTCAGCATCACGGGCGAGATCTCGCCCGTCCAGGCGCCGGCGTCCGCCCAGTGCATGTTCTGCGCGCCGACCTTGACGGAGCTGTCGGCAAGGATTCGCTTGACCTCGCGGACGGCGGTAAAGGGCGGGATGACGAAGCGCTGGATCGCCGGGTCCCGGTCGCCATCGGCCGCGGCCAATGCCCGGGCGAAGGCGTCCGCCTCGGCCAGCGTCTTGTTCATCTTCCAGCTGGTTCCGATCCAGAATTGCGATCGTGTCATGCGTCGACCTCCGGCGTTTGTGCGATTGTCAGCGTCAGTCCCGCCCGGTCCAGTGCCGCGCGGGCCGCGGGATCGGGGGGCAAGTCGGTGATGATGTGATCGAAATCCGACAGCCCGGCGAGACGATGCAGCGCGGCATGACCGAAGCGGGCATGGTTGACCAGCAGCACGCGGGACGCGGCCTGCCGCATCATCGCCTGCTTGCTGCGCACAACACTCTCGTCCATGTGAAAGACCTCCAGCCCCGACACCGCCGGCGAGGACACAAAGGCGATGTCGGCGCGCAGTTGGGCCAGCGCATCCTCGGCCACCTTGCCGAGATAGGCGTTGAACTTGGGCGAATAGATGCCACCCAGCGCGATCAGCGTGATCCCCGTCTCGGTGCGCAGTGCGTCGATGATCGCCGCATTGTTGGTAATCACCGTCAGCGGGCGGCGGACGGCCAGCTGCTGCCCGAGGATCGCCGCCATGGAGCCGTCGTTGATCATCACCGTCATGCCCGGCTCGATCAGCGCCAGCGCCGCCTGGGCCATGGCGACCTTGGTAGGCCTGTCCTGACGCTCCCGAAACCGGAAATCGCTTTCGAACTGCGTGCCGGACCGGATCGTGGCGCCGCCGCGGATCTTGCGCAGCAGCCCCGCATTCTCGAGATCATCGAGGTCGCGATGAATGGTCATGCGCGAAACGGCAAAGCGGTCGGCAAGCGCGTCAAGCTCGACCTCTCCGTCCATGACCAAAAGATCCATGATCGCCTGCTGTCTGTCGTCTCTTTTCAAGGCATCTCCTCCTATACGTAACATTTCATCTCACATGAAATTCGTCAATATCGTTATTTTGTGATTTTATGTTGTTATATTTGCCCGACTGGGGTATCAACCCGTCGAAAGAGGAGGACATCATGCCCATAGATTCGATGCCTGCGGACATCGCCGCGAGGGCCGCGCGGGACCCGAGGGGCTTTGAGTTGGCCAACTGCATCCGCGCGCTCTCGATCGACGCGGTGGAGGCTGCGAGTTCCGGGCATCCCGGCGCGCCCATGGGCATGGCGGACGCCGCCACGGCGCTGTTCCGCGATCACCTGACGTTCGATGCCTCCGCGCCCGACTGGCCGGACCGCGACCGGGTCGTGCTGTCGAACGGTCACGCATCGATGCTGTTGTATTCGCTGCTTCATCTCACCGGCTATGCCGACATGACGCTAGACCAGATCCGCGCCTTCCGGCAGCTTGGCTCCCGCACTGCAGGGCACCCGGAATACGGACATGCCAAGGGTATCGAGACGACGACCGGTCCTCTGGGACAGGGGCTTGCCAATGCGGTCGGCATGGCCATCGCAGAACGCGCCCTTGCGGCGGAGTTCGGGGCGGACCTCGTCGACCACCACACCTATGTCTTTCTCGGGGATGGCTGCCTGCAGGAAGGCATCGGCCAGGAGGCGATATCACTGGCCGGGCACCTGGGGTTGGGCAAGCTCATCGTTCTCTACGACGACAACCAGATCACCATCGACGGACCGACATCGGTGTCCTTCTCGGACAATGTTCCGGCCCGGCTTGCGGCCTGTGGCTGGCATGTTCTCGCCTGCGACGGACACGACATTCCCGCCGTGTCGCAAGCCATTGCCGCAGCCAGGGCCGAGACCGCCAGGCCGACCCTGATCGCGATGAAAACCGTGATCGGGTTCGGGGCGCCGACGAAGGCCGGAACGGCATCCGCCCACGGATCTCCGCTGGGCACGGAAGAAGCCGCCGCAGCCAAGGCGGCGCTCGGCTGGGATCTGTCACCGTTCGAGATTCCCACCGATCTCGCGGCCGATTGGCAAGCGATCGGCAAACGCGGCGCGACGGCTCGGCACGCGTGGGAACAGCGACTTGCCGCATCGCCAGGCCGCGTCGCGTTCACGCGCCGCATGAAAGGCGAACTGCCCGAAGGATATGGCGGGGCCGTGACCGCGGCCCGGGCATCGCTGTTTGCGACGCCACAGAAGGTGGCCACCCGCAAGGCCAGCCAGATGGCGCTTGAGGCGCTGGCCCCTGCCCTGCCCGAACTGATCGGCGGATCGGCCGATCTGACGGGCTCGAACCTGACGCGGGTTCCGGCGGTCGAGCCGCTGTTCTCGCGGGACGCACCCGGCCGCTACATCGGCTACGGCGTGCGCGAATTCGGGATGGCCGCGGCAATGAACGGGATGAGCACCCATGGCGGGCTGATTCCCTATGGCGGCACCTTCCTCGTGTTCTCGGACTATGCCCGCAACGCCATCCGGCTGTCGGCGCTGATGGGCGTCGGCACGATCTACGTGATGACCCATGACAGCATCGGCCTCGGCGAGGATGGCCCGACCCATCAGCCGATCGAGCACCTGACCTCACTTCGGGCGATTCCCAACCTTTTCACATTCCGGCCTGCCGACGCGGTCGAGACGCTGGAATGCTGGGACATCGCCATCAGGACACGCGGGACCCCGTCGCTTCTGGCGCTGAGCCGTCAGGGCGTGCCGCAATTGCGACTGGAGGAGACGGACGAAAACCTGAGCGCCAAGGGCGCCTACGTGATCCGCTCGTGCGGAGAGGGCCGCGACCTGACAATCCTGGCCACCGGGACCGAGGTCAGCCTCGCCGTCGAGGCGGCCGAGACGCTGGCCGGGCGCGGGCTGGGTGTGGTGGTGGTCTCCATGCCGTCATGGGAGTTGTTCGAGGCGCAGCCGGCGGATTACCGGGCGGAGATCCTCGGGACGGCGCCGCGTCTCGCCGTCGAGGCGGCCAGCAAATACGGCTGGACTCGATACGTTGCCAGCGAGAACGACGTGATCGGGATGGACGGCTTCGGCGCCTCCGGCCCGGCCGCGGAGCTTTATGAAACCTTCGGCATCACGCGCGACGCGATCGTCGCCAGGGCCGAGGCGCTGCTGGACCGGGGCGCCTGAGATGCCGGGTGCCCCACTGAGCCTGTCCGTCGACGGGGCAATCACTGCCCCGACACTGGTGGCACATCTCGCGGCGTGGGCCGGCAATGATCACGGCCGCCGGGAACTGGCGAGGCTTCTGACCCGTCTTGCCGAGGCCAGCATCCCGCTGGCCGCGCGTCTGGCGCAAGGCGGACTGCCCGGCGATCCGACCAACGTCACAGGGACCAACGAATCGGGCGACCGTCAGAAGGCGCTCGACATCGCGGCACACGACCATTTCATCTCGGCGCTGCCCGGGTTTTCCGTGGCGCGGGTGCTGTCGGAAGAGGCGGAAGCGGTCGAGACCATCGATGCAGGGGGCCGGTTCGACATCGCGATGGACCCGGTCGATGGCTCTGGCAGCATCGGCATCGGCGCCCCGCTCGGCGCGTTGTTCTGCGTGTTTCCGGCCGGGGACAGTTTCCTCCGCTCTGGGCGCGAAATCGTCGCCGCCTGTTATGTTTCCTTCGGGCATTCCGTGGATTTCGGCTTCAGCACCGGCGAGGGAGTCGCCATCGCGACGCTCGACCCGGCAACCGGGACCTTCCATGTGGATGCAGCCGGCGTCACGCTGAAGCCCGACACATCGACTGTCGCCTTCAACGCGTCGAACCGGCGGCGCTGGCCACCGGGCCTTCAGCGCTACGTGGACGACCTGTTGCACGGGGCCGAGGGGCCGCGGGGGCGCGACTTCAACATGCGCTGGATCGCGGCCGCCGTGGGCGACCTGCACCGGATCCTGCGCCGCGGCGGGATGTTCCTCTACCCCGGCGATTCGCGTCCGGGCTACGAGGACGGTTTCCTGCGCCTCGCCTACGAGGCTTTCCCGATCGCCTACCTGATCGAACAGGCCGGGGGGGCCGCGACGGATGGCCAGCGCGCCATCCTCGACATGACCCCGGCGCATCTGCACGACCGTGTGCCGCTGATCTTCGGCAGCCGCGACGAAGTCGCTGCGCTGCACGACTACCTTTCCCGCTCTGACGCATAGGAGTCCGACATGCCCCGCATCACCCTTCGCCAGCTTCTCGATCATGCCGCGGCGAACGGCTACGCCGTCCCCGCCTTCAACATGTCCAACATGGAACAGGGGCTGGCCATCATGGCCGCGGCCGATGAAACCGGATCTCCGGTCATCCTTCAGGCCAGCCGGGGCGCGCGCGCCTATGCCAACGACATCGTCCTTGCCAAGCTGATCGACGCCCTGGTCGAGATCTACCCGCATATTCCGGTTTGCATGCATCTCGATCACGGTAACAATCTGGCCACCTGCGTCACGGCCATCCAGCACGGCTTCACCTCCGTCATGATGGACGGCTCGCTGATGGCGGATGGGACCACGCCCGCCGACTACGCCTACAACACCCGCATCACCCGCGCGGTGGTCGAGATGGCCCACGCCGCGGGCGTTTCTGTCGAGGGCGAACTGGGCGTGCTCGGCTCGCTCGAGACAGGCCAGGGCGATCAGGAGGATGGTCACGGCGCAACCGGCACCCTGTCTCATGACCAACTCCTGACCGACCCCGACGAGGCGGAACGCTTTGTCGCCGACACAGGTGTCGATGCGCTGGCGGTGGCGATGGGCACCAGCCACGGCGCCTACAAGTTCAGCCGACAGCCGGACGGCGAAGTCCTGGCGATGGAGGTGATCGAAGCGATCCACACGCGTCTGCCGAACACGCACCTTGTGATGCACGGATCGTCCTCGGTGCCCGAGGACCTGCGCCTGCTGATCAACGAATATGGCGGCGCCATGAAGCCGACCTGGGGCGTCCCGCTGGAGGAAATCCGGCGCGGGATCCGCCACGGCGTGCGCAAGGTGAACATCGACACCGACCTGCGGATGGCTGCCACGGCGGCGATCCGCAAGACACTGGTCGGAACACCTTCGGAGTTCGATCCGCGAAAGTATCTCAAGCCCGCGATGGACGGGATGAAGGCGCAATGCATCGAAAAGTTCGACGCCTTCGGAACTGCCGGGCAAGCCGAGCGCATTCGGACGCGGCCGCTGTCGGAAATGGCCCTTGCCTATTGACCGCGCCGATCGCCCGGCCGGGACACCCGTGGGTCATGGCCCCGTTGGTGGCCGCGCGCGCCGGGTCAGATGTCCAGCAAGGCGCGTGCCGTGCGCTCGTCGGTGATCAGGCCGGACAGCCGGCCGCTGTTCAGCACGGCGCGGATCGGGTCGACCTTTTCCGGCCCGCCGGCCAGCGCGATGATCCGGTCCTTGCGGCTTTCGTCCAGCGACACCGAAAGCGTGCGGGAGGTCAGAGGCGTTTCCAGCGCAATGCCTTCGGGATCGAAGAAGTGGCCCAGCATCTCGCCAACGCCCCCTGCCTCCGAAATCGCCTTGATCTCGGACGGTTCGATCATGCCCGAGGCGACGAGCTGCGTTTCCGCCTCGACCGTGCCGATCCCGACGACCTTTAGCGGCGCGGTCTCGGCAAGCTGGAACACCTCAGCCACGCCGCGTTGCGACAAGAGCACCTCTCGGTCCTCTGTGGTATTCGCAAAGAAGGGCACCGGCATCACATAGGCCCTCGCGCCGGTCTTTTCGGCAAGCAGGTGCATGACGTCATGCGGGTTGGCGGCGAAGTTGCGGGTCAGACCGCCCAGAAGCGACACGAAACTCAGTTCGTTCACCTTGAACCGGGGCATCGCGCGGACCGCCGCGGCCAGTGTGCGGCCGTGACCGATCCCGATGGTCAGCTCCTCGCCGCTTTCCAGCCAGCGCCGCAGCCAGGACGCGCCGGCAAGACCGAGAGTGCGCAGGGGCAGGTCCTCCTCATCCAGATCGGGCGAGACCTCGCAGGTCGAGAGTCCGTAGCGCAGGCAGAGCGCCTGTTCGAGTTCGATGCATTCGATGATGTCTCCCTCGATGCTGACCTTGACCGCGCCCTCGGCCACCGCACGCGCGATCAGCCGGTGCGCCTTGACCGATTGCACGCCCAGCCGCTTGGCAACCTCTGCCTGCCGCATCCCGCCGACGTAATGCAGCCATGCGGCGCGGATCGACAAGGAATGCTCGGCATCGCCTGCGCCGCGATCTTTGGCCATCCAGCGTCCTCCACCTTCCCGCGCCTGTCGCGCGATTTCCATAATTCCGACCGGGTCCGCCGCGTCCGGCAGAACGGCGGCTGGCGCTCATTGCCGACGAACCGGGCGGTATCCTGGCAGTCCGTTTGCCATGATCGGCACTGGCGTTCGGCGCGTCCAGCCCTTTCAGCGTTGCCCGCGCGGATCATGTGCAGGTCCGGCAAAGGACATTCCCTGCCAGCAGGACAGCGCCCGCACCACGTCGCATAGTGCCCCGTCAAATCTGGCAAAGGATAAGGCTCGGGACACGGATCAGACATTCAAATCTTCGGACCCGCTGTCAATATGCGGCGCCCAGAACGCCACGCTTTCGGCGATCTGGGGGATCACCTGCCGGTCGTTGGGCTCACGTTCCTTGAAGGACAACTCCAGACAGATCTCGTTGTCGAGAGCGCCGCCCTCGGCAAAGGCCGTGAGCAACGGTTCCGGCTGGATCGCGCCCCTGTCGTTGAACTCTGCCGTAAAGGGGCGGTGGCCGGACTTGTCCATCATCGACTGCTTGATATGGATGATCGGGCTGACCTTCGGCACCGCGCGCGCCCAGGCATAGGGGTCGGTGTCGTCGGGATTGTCGCTGGTCACGTCACCGTGGTCGATATCGGCCATCATCCACATCGGCACCGCCATGTCGGCGGCGGTCAGTCGATCCTGCAACGCCATGCATTCGGCGATGCTCTCGCCGAATTCGCGGCCGACGCTCATCGGCTCCCAGAAGACATGGTTCAGCCCTGCAGCCCTGGCGTGCTCGGCCACCTCGGCCCAGCAATCGATGGCGATCTGCATCAGGTCTTCGCGCCGTGCCGGGTCGTCGTAGTCCCGATAGGTGAAGATCGCGAACTGCGATCCGACCGAGGTCCCGCCCAGATCGCCGATGATGTCGGCGAAGGTCTTGAACCAGTCGATGTAGTAGCGCCGCACGTCCCGATCCGGGTGGCCGAAATGGTTGAGGCGCCCATAGGGCCCCGTCATGCCCGAGGTGACCCGCGCACCCGTGCGCGACAGCGCGGCACCCATGTCGCGCGTCAGCCGGCGGATCAGCGGCGCGGGCCAGGAAGGGTTGATGAATTCGTGCGTCAGCTGGATGTCGCGGATCTTGATGTCGCGCGCGATGGCGTCGATCAGGTCGTCTGGTTCCGCAAAACGGTTCACAAGCGGGTTGGTGTTGAGCGACAGCGTCAGCGCCATGTCAGGCAGCCTCCTGCCGGGCATCGAACCATTCGGTGAAGGCCGCCTGCTCGGCCTCGGTCAGGTGCAGCCGATGCTTGGTGCGACGCCAGAGGATGTCCTCGGCGGTCTGCGCCCATTCATGCGCCACCAGGTAGGTCACTTCGGCCTCGTAAAGCTGGCCTCCGAAATGCCGCCCCAGCCCGTCGAGAGAGGTCGCGTCGCCCGCGATCTTGCGCACGCGACTGCCGTAGCAGCGACCGTAATGGCGGCGCAATTCGCGCGGCATCCAAGGATACTCGGTCTTCAGCGTGTTGCGGAACATCTCGTAATCGGCGTTTTTCATGTCGCCGCCCGGCAGCGGTGCCTTGTCGGTCCAGTCCCTGCCCATCTCGGGAAAGAACTTCGCGATCTTGTGCATCCCGCGCTCGGCCAATTCGCGGAAGGTGGTGATCTTGCCGCCGAAGATGTTCAGAAGCGGCGCGCCGCCGGTCTCCTCGACGTCGAAGACATAATCGCGCGTCACGGCCGAAGGGTTGCCCTGGCCGTCATCGAACAGCGGGCGCACGCCGGAAAAGGTCGTCTCCACATCGTCGCGGGTCAGCTCTTCCTTGAAATAGCGGTTCACGGCGTCGATCAGGTACTGGATCTCGCTTTCGTCGGCGGTCACGTCTTCGGCCCGGCCCTCATAGGCGATGTCGGTGGTGCCGATCAGCGCCTTGTCGCGCTCGTAGGGGTTGATGAAGATCACACGCTTGTCGTGGTTCTGCACCAGATAGGCATTCTCGCCCTTCCAGAACTTCGGCACGATGATGTGGCTTCCCTTGACCAGCCGGACATTTCGCGACGAATTGGATCCCGCCACCCGCGTGACGACATCCGTCACCCAGGGCCCGGCGGCATTGACCAGGACCTTGGCCTCGAATTCCCTGCTTTCGCCGGTGACGGAATTGGTGGTCGTCACCCTCCAGACGCCGTTCTCGCGCCGGGCCGAGGTGCAGGGCGAGCGGGTCAGCACCAGCGCGCCGCGTTCGGCGGCGTCCACCGCATTCAGGATCACAAGCCGCGCATCGTCCACCCAGCAATCGGAATACTCGAAGCCACGGGTGTACTTGTCCTTGATCGCCGCACCTTCCGGGTCGCGGCGCAGGTCCAGCGTGCGGGTTCCGGGCAGTTTCTTGCGACCGCCAAGGTGATCGTAGAGGAACAGCCCGAGCCGAACGAGCCAGGCCGGGCGGTCGGTCGGCGAATGCGGCAGCACGAAGCGCATCGGCCAGATGATATGCGGCGCGTTCCGCATCAGAACTTCGCGCTCGATCAGCGCCTCGCGGACCAATCGGAACTCGTAATATTCGAGGTAGCGCAAGCCTCCATGCACCAGCTTGCCGGATCGCGACGAGGTGCCTTCGGCGATGTCGTCCTTTTCGCAGAGCACGACGCTCAGGCCCCGTCCGGCAGCATCACGGGCGATGCCCGCCCCGTTGATGCCGCCACCGATGACGAAGAGGTCGACCTTGGGAATATCTGTCATCTCTCAAGCTCCTTCGGACACACGCGCCGCGGCCATCCGGCCCCAGACAGGGGCAAGACCGTCACGAGCCAGGCGGTAGGTGGTGAACAATTCTTCATAGACGGGCACGAGCCCCGGATCCGGGGCTTCCGGCTCGCCCAGTAGCGGGGTGGTCCATTGCGCGATGCAGGCATCCATATCGGCGTAGGCGCCGATCGCGACCGCCGCCATCATGGCGCAGCCCGCGGCGCCGGCCTCCTCCCGCGACGAGACGCGCACCGGCGTGTCAAGCGACGCGGCCAGGACTTTCCGCAACGCTGCCGACCGCGCCGCGCCGCCGGTCAGACGCAACTCCGCGGGCATATCGCCCGTGGCCGCGTAACAATCGCGCGTCGCCATGCCGAGACCTTCGATCACGGCGCGAATCACGTCGGGAAACCGATGCGCGGCGTTCAGCCCCACAATGCTCGCGCGGGCGTCGGCATCGACGAAGGGGCCACGCTCTCCGGCTTCGGAGATATAGGGATGATAGACCAGAGCCCCGGGGCGCGACCGGGCCATCCATCCGTCGATCCTCGCCACCAGATCGGCGTGCGATGGCGCCGCGCCGACCTCGGCCATCAGGTCCTCGGCCAGGGCCAGCGCCCAGTCGATGTTCAGCGTGGCGGCCATGTTGGTCTGCACCTGCGTCACCATGTCAGGAGCCGGGAGGCAGATCACGTAGCCCGTGCCTTCGGCGTTCAGATGCACCCTGTCCGAGGTCATCGCACGCATGTGCACGCCCGTGGAGCCGACCGTCGAACAGGCCGCCCCGGCATCGCCGGTGTGCACCCCTGCCCCGAGAGCAGTCATCACCATGTCGACATACCCGAGCGAGACCGGCGTGCCAGCCCTGAGCCCCGTGGCCTCGGCCGCCTGCGCGGTCAGGGGCCGGGTGTCCTGCGTCCCGTCGATGATCTCCGGCAGGAGGTGGCGGAACGGATCAAGGCCCAGAGCGGACAATACCGTGTCGCTGTAGCGCCGGGTGCGGAAATCGCCGAAGGTGAAACTCGCCTCGGACGGATCGGTCGCCCGGACGCCGGTAAGGTTGAGAAACAGCCAATCCTTGCAGTGCAGAGCCACTTCGGCCCGGTCCAGCAATTCCGGGCAGGTCGCGGCCATATGTGCGATCTGGCTACCCTGCTGACAGGTATTGAGACCGGTGCCCGTCGCCTCGAACCGCGCGCGTTCGCCCTGCAGGCTCGACAGCCGCCGCACCGTCGGCGCCGCCCGCGCATCCAGCCAGAGCCAGGCATCCGTCACCGGGGTGTCGCCCTTGCCGACCAGCCAGGTGCCGTCGCCCTGCCCGGTCAAAGCGATCGCCGCCGTGCGGGACGCGAGACGCTCGACCTTTTCTGCCAGCCCGCGCAGCGCGGTGGCGCAATCGGCCCAGGTCTGCGGCATCGACTGCGTCGCCGATCCATCCTGACCCATCGCGTATCTGTTTCGCACAGACGCCGTGGCAATCTGGCGCCCGGACAGGTCGAAAGCCACCGCCTTGATCACGGAGGTGCCAGCATCGATTCCGATGATCAGGTCAGACGAATCGGACATCGACACCTCCCCTTGCGCTGTCGGTCACGTCGGCCTCCCCCTTGTGACACGGATGATTGCCCACCCTGCGGCGAACCTGCGCAGCGTGGATGGAAGAACCCTCCTGCACCCGGCACTGCGCTTGATTTCCTTAGGTTTAGCACAGAAAATCTCCATGTCCTGATTTTTTTTGCAGACAACGTAATTTTTTTCACTTATGGTTGGGTCAATCAGCCGCACATCCGCTGCGGCAAGGGACCGCAGGCCCAACACGAAATTGAGGAGTTTCGGGGCCCGCGACGGGAGGAAAAAGGCAGCTTCGGAAGGTTGCCATTTCCGTGACATGCGCACCCGGCCTTTGGACGGGGGACAGGAAACTGCCCGGCTCTCCGGGCCGAAGCGAAGAAGGGCACGCACGCCATGGCTGAAACCGGCACAGCACCCGCCAGCACCACCAGGATCAGACCCAGGGCCGTGATCACAGCCATCGCCGTGTTGGTGCTGCTGGGCGCGATCGCGCTCGACACCAAGGTGGTGACGATCGGCGGTGACGGTGATCTGAGGCAGCAGGCCTTCGACCCGGATCGCTTCGGCAGGGACGAGTTTCCGCGTATCCGCGACTTCGTGATCGATCAAGCGCCCGACGCGGCGCTGCTTGCAGAAGAACTCGAGGCCGACAAAACGGCCGCAACAACCGCCTACGGCACCATGTCCGGCGCCTTCCCGGTCATGACCGTGACCTTCACCGGCAGTGTCGGCGAAGGTGCCTCGGGCATCTTTTCGGTCGACGTGCCCGACCTGCCCGACGGGTTGATGATACGGGTCCAGACCGGCCCGGCCATCAACGGCACCGAGCTGCGCGACATCGTTGGCGACATCGACTTCGGCGACTTCACCAACCAGATCGAATATCAGAATGCCGGCGCGGGCATCAACCGCGCCATGGCCGCGGAGATCCTTGCGGACCTGGATCGCGATGCCTTGTCGGGCAAGACCATCTCCGTCACCGGCGCCTTCACCTTGATCAATCCGAACAACTGGCTCGTGACGCCGGTCGCGCTCGAGGTGGAGTGATGGAGGCGCCGATTCATGACGAAACCCCGACCGCCACGCCCGACACGGCGGAAGTGGTGCTGGCTGCGCGCGACGTGACCAAGAGCTTTGGCGCGATCCACGCACTCAAGGGCGTGAATTTCGACGTCCACCGCGGTCAGGTCACGACCCTGTTCGGCGAGAACGGCGCAGGCAAGTCCACCCTGATGAAGATCCTGTCGGGTGTGCAGCTTCCCACCTCGGGGGAGCTGATCCTGGACGGCGCGCCGGTCCGGATCGCCTCAACGGTCGAGGCGCGTGAACTGGGGATTTCCATCATCCACCAGGAACTGTCGCTCGCACTCAACATGACGGTCCGCGACAACATCTTTCTGGGTCGCGAGATCATCGGGACGAGCGGCGTGAACTTCGCCGAGGAGGAGCGTCAGTGCCGCGCCCTGATGGAAGAGCTTGAAGAGGACATCGACCCGCTGACACTTGTCGAGGATCTTCGCCTCGGCCAGCAGCAGATCGTCGAGATCGCCCGCGCGCTTTCCGTGAATTCCCGCATCCTGATCATGGACGAGCCGACCTCGGCGCTATCGGCGTCGGAAGTCGAGGTGCTGTTCAAGGTGATCCACGACCTCAAGGCGCGGGGGGTCTCGATCGTGTACATCTCGCACCATCTGGAAGAGGCGTTGACGATCACGGACCACGCGGTGGTGTTGCGCGACGGGGTCATGACCGCCTACGCGCCGCGCGCAGAGATCGACCTCGAATGGATCGTCCGCAACATGGTGGGTGAGAATTTCGACCTTGGATCGCCGCCCACGGGTTACGATTTCGGTGACGTTGCGCTGTCCATCTCGAACCTCAGCATCCCCGCCCCGGGCGGATCGGGCCATTCGGTCGTCGACCGCATGTCCCTTGAGGTGCGACAGGGCGAGATTGTCTGCATCTACGGTCTGATGGGCGCGGGACGCACCGAGTTCATGGAATCCGTCGCGGGTCGTCTGCCCGCCTCGGGCGGGCAAGTCCACCTGCATGGCCGCGACATCGCCCGCATGAGCATTGCGCAGCGGATTGATGCGGGTCTGGTCCTGACACCGGAAGACCGTCAACGCGACGGGCTGGTGCAGACGATGAGCGTCGGCCAGAACCTTTCGCTGGCCTCGATCGGGGCCTTCACAAGGCGTCTGCTGACCTCGCGGGAGGCCGAACAGGAGATCATCGAACGGTCGATCAGGGAGGTGACGATCAAGACCGATGGCGGCGGTGCCGCGATCGGCTCGCTGTCGGGTGGCAATCAGCAGAAAGTGGTGATCGGCAAGATGCTGGCCACCGACCCTTCGGTCATCCTGCTGGACGAGCCGTCGCGCGGGATCGACATCGGCGCCAAGGCCGAGGTGTTCCGCCTGTTGTCGGAGGGCGCCCGCAAGGGTCTGGCGGTGGTCTATTCAACCTCCGAAGTCAGCGAATGCCTGTCCATCGCGCACCGCATCATCGTCATGCACAAGGGCAGGATCACGGCCAGCTTCGGGCCCGATGCCACCAAGGAACAGATCATGGCCGCCTCGGGCGAGGTCGATCTGCAACAGAGCCTGACCGCCGCCTTCGGGCTGGATCATTGCGAGGTCGTCACCGACCTGCACCGGGATGACCTTGCGCTGGGGCCTCTCGGGATCGCAGGGGCAAGGTTCCTCTCGGGCGAGATCGCCAACGGGAAAGCCACGATCATCGGTGTCGGGCACGGCCGGACGCTGCTGTCCTGCGTCGAACGGCTCGACCTTCAATCCGCGCCGGAACTCAAGGTCGTTTCCCTCATGGGTGCCCTGACCGCCGGGGCGGACATGACCCCGCACGCTGTCGCGACCCGTCTGGCCGAACGGACCGGAGGCGAGGCCGCCTCCATGCCCGTGCCCTTCATCGCCAATTCGACCGCAGATCGCGATGTCCTGCTCGGTCAGAAAGCCGCGAAACAGGCGGCGGAGCTGGCTGACAGGGCCGATTTGATGATTGTCGGCATCGGCACCACGGGGGCCGAGGCAGAACTTGTCACCACCGGCATGATCGAGCCCGAGGAAATGGCGGGCATCGCCAGGGCCGGCGGCGTCGGCGAGATGCTGGGTCATTTCTTCGACAAGCGCGGCAGGCCCGTTGGCCGCGAGATCACCGACCGGATCCTGACCCAGCCCCTCGACCGGCTGAAACGCCGCCGCATCGTCGCCATTGCCGGCGGCAACATCAAGACCCACGCGATCAAGGCTGTTCTGGAAAGCGGCCTGCTCAACGGGTTGATCATCGACGAACAGACCGCCCGGGAAATTGTCGAGATGGACAAGCCCGGCACGGCCACGCATTGAACCGGAGATCGCCGAAATGACCGATGTCACCACCAACAAGAAGCAGGGGTCTGGCGGCCTGATCGCCTCGATCTTTGGCGAGGATGCCAATGTCGTCCGGATCCTGATGGAAGGCCGCGCCTTCTTTGCACTGATCGCGATCATCGTGACCTTTGCGTTTCTGTCGGACCGCTACCTTTCGGTCTCGAATTTCCTGACCATGACCTCGCAGGTCGCGATCTTCGGGCTGCTGGCCATCGGCATGCTTCTGGTGATCCTGTCCGGCGGGATCGACCTTTCGGTGGGGTCCACGCTTGCGCTCTGCGGGGTGTTCGCGGGCTTCCTGATGCAGGGGGTCGAACTGACAGGGCTGGGCGTGATCCTCTATCTGCCGGTCTGGGCCGTCGTCGTGTGCACACTGGGGATGGGTGCGCTGGTGGGGGTGGTCAACGGCGTGCTCGTGGCGTTCCTCAAGGTGCCCGCCTTCGTGGCAACGCTGGGCACGCTCTATGTGGCGCGCGGCGTGGCGCTGCTGATGACCAACGGGCTGACCTTCAACAGGCTGTCGGGCGACCCCAGCTTCGGCAATACCGGGTTCGAGTGGCTGGGGTTCAACCGCCTGTGGGGCGTGCCGATCAGCATCTTCGTGCTGGCCGCAACGGCCATTGCGGTGCATCTGCTGCTGTCGCGGGCACCCTTCGGCCGGTGGCTCTATTCCACGGGCGGCAATGCGCGGGCGGCGGAACTGTCAGGTGTGCCGGTCAAGGCGGTGCAGGTCTGGGTCTATGTCCTGTCGGGCATCTGCGCGGCCATCGCGGGGCTTGTGCTCAGTTCGCAGTTGACATCGGCCGGGCCCACGGCAGGCACCACCTATGAACTGACCGCAATCGCCGGGGTTGTCGTCGGCGGCGCGTCACTCATGGGCGGGCGCGGCACGGTGCAGGGCACGCTGCTGGGCGCGTTCGTGATCGTCTATCTGGGCGCGGGCCTCGTGATCATCGGGGTGTCGTCCTACTGGCAGACCGTCTTCACCGGCGCGGTCATCGTGCTCGCCGTGATGCTCAACTCCATCCAATACGGGGGCAAGGGCAGAAGAGCCTGACCCCGCCCCCACCACATTCGCGGAGGAACAGGCGAGATACGCCTGACGCGGACACCGCCGGGTTCCGGCACAACCTATCAAGGGAGAGAACGACCATGTTCAAACTGACCAAACGCGCGCTTCTGGCAGCCGCTGCATCGCTGCCGCTGATGGCGGGCTCGGGCTGGGCCGAGGGCCTGATCTCGATCATCGTGAACGACCCCGCCAACCCCTACTGGTTCACGGAAGGCGAGGTCGCGAGGGCAACGGCTGAAGAACTGGGCTACGAAGCGGACGTGTCCGCGCACCGGGGCGACACGAACACGGAATCCAATCTGATCGACGCCGCAATCACCAACGGCGCCGTGGCAATCATTCTCGACCCTGCAAACGCGGACGGGTCGGTGGGCGTGGTACGCCGCGCGACCGAAGCCGGCATCCCCGTGTTTCTCGTGAACGCGGAAATCAACGAAGCCGGCATCGCCGTCGCGCAGCTTGTGTCGAACAACGCGCAGGGTGCCGCGCTCGGTGCGATCACCTGGCAGGGTCTTGTCGGCGACGAAGCCAACTATGTGGAATTCTTCGGCAACCCGTCCGACAACAACGCCGCCACCCGGTCGAACGGCTACAACACCGTTCTCAGCCAGTATCCCGGCCTTGAGAAAGTGGCCGAGGAAGTCGCCAACTGGGACCGCACCCAAGGCTACAACCGGATGCAGTCTATCATGCAGGCCAACGACCAGATCGACGCCGTGATTTCCGGCAATGACGAAATGGCGTTGGGGGCGATCGCCGCCCTCAAGGAAGCCGGGCGTCTCGACGGCGTCATCATCGGCGGCTTCGACGGCTCGCCCGACGCGGTCGACGCGGTGAAGGCCGGCGAGATGGCCTATACGGTTCTTCAGCCGGTCGCCGTCTTCTCGCGGGAGGCGGTCATCCAGGCCGATTACTTCATAAACAATGGCGAACCGATGGTAGCGCAGGAAAAGCAGCTCTTCGACTGCCTGCTGATCACCCCGGAAAACGTCGCCAACTACACGGCACCCTTCACGCTTTCGGAATAAGCCCTCGCCGTGAAGACATGACGGGCGCACCTTCGGGTGCGCCCGTTCCAGAGAGCCCCGCCCGAAACCTGAATCGCGGGGACTCTCACATGTAGGAATTTTTGATTCATCCTGTCTGGGCGTATGGATCATGCCCGCACCTCTGCCAGACGCGCTTCGGGCACGGTTTCAGCGATACATCGAGGAAGGGTCAGGGACATAATTCAGAACCAAGAGATGACGACAGCCGCGAGTGCGATGGCCGATAGGAACACCTCGGGGCAGCGGTCATCGCGGGTCGCAACACGCCTCCAGTCCTTGAGCCTGCCGAACATGATCTCGATGCGATTGCGCCGCTTCGATCTTCGCTTATCGTATTTGACCGGCGTCTTGCGTTGCTTTGGGCCGGGGATACGGGCGCGTATCCCCTTGCCCTGCAACGCTTCTCTGAACCAGTCGGCATCATAGCCGCGATCCCCGAGCAGCCATTTGACGTTTGGCGGGCCGCTCAGCAGCGCCCGTGCGCCTACATGATCGCTTACCTGCCCGGCGGTGACGAACAGGTCGATCGGTCGTCCCAGGCTGTCACAGATTGCGTATAGTTTGGTATTCATGCCGCCCTTGGTGCGACCGATCAGGCGACCGGGGCCCCTTTGGTGTTGGCCATGCTGGTCGCCTTTCGATGTGCCTTCAGACATGTCGCGTCGATCATCACGGTCTGCTTCTCGCCGTGTTCAGCGGCCAGCCCGGTCATGATCCGCGCGAAAACGCCTTTCTCGTTCCAACGCTTCCAACGGCTGCATATCGTTTTGTGCGGACCGTAGGCGGCAGGAGCGTCATGCCAGCGCGAGCCATTGCGATTGATGAAGATAATGCCACTCAATACCCGCCTGTCATCGACCCTCGGCTTGCCATGTGACGTTGGAAAGAAGCGGTCCAGAGGTGCCAACTGCGCGTCGGTCAGCCAGAAAAGACCGCTCATGTCACCTTTCCGTTTTCCGAGCCGTGAGTCATGCAGCGGGACGGAAATCAATGCATCCTGACCCCAGGCACAACCGGGATCTCGCGCCCTCCAGGGAGGACAGGAGAGGGCGAGGTTGCCTGCCACCGAATTCCCTGCACATTCCCTGCAGCACCGACCAGGGAAATCCTATTCAAGCCATTGTTCCAAATGGGATTTGAACGACGCGAACGGGCCCCGAGCGCCGGAATCGACGAGAATTCCCTGCAACTTCCTGCCAGCAGGGAAAAACCGACTCCCAGGATGCACCCCGCAGTGACGCAACGCCTTGATCTGCGGAGAAGCGTCTCCGCGCAGTGTCTTGGGTCTGCTGTCGGGGAGCTCAGCGGCGGGAAAATCGGGAGGAATCTCGCCAACAAATATAACGATAGCAATGACTTATGATGATGGCGGACAGGAAGGGATTCGAACCCTCGAGACGGTTTCCCGCCTACGCACTTTCCAGGCGCGCGCCTTCGACCACTCGGCCACCTGTCCGAGGCGGGGTATAGAACTTCGCGGCGGGGAGATGCAAGGCCCGCAATTCGGGCAAAACCGGCAAACTGAACATCTTGTGACATCGAATGGCGGGCTTCGCATTGTCTCACCGGCGCGGCTGACGCATAGTGACTTGCGTTGCCTCGTCGAGGCCAGACCAGAGCGCGGCCAGGAATGTCGGACAGAGAAGAGATCAACAGCCGGATCAGCCGCCGCAAGGGCGTGACGGATCCCGTGCGGATCCAGACCGCAGCCCTTGTCATCATCGCCTTTGCGGTGGTGCTGTTCCTGCTCGTGCAGGCGCGGTTCATGCTGACCTCGCTCGTGACAGCGATCGTGCTGTTCAGCCTGACGAGCGATGCGATCAGCTTCATCGCACGCCAGAGGATCGGGCCGCTTCATGTGCCGAACTGGCTTGCCAGCATCGTGGCGGTGGCAGCGATCGCGGCCGCGCTTCTGACGCTGACCTCGCTGATCCTGAGCCAGGTGAACACGGTGCTTCTGACCACGCTCAGCTATACCGAACAAACACCCGAGGCCGTGGCGGCGCTTTTTACCTGGCTGGGAGAGGATGCCGAACAGGCAGTATTCAATTCCGTCTCGACGGTGAACCTGTCGGGTTACCTGCGCACCCTCGCGGGTCAGGCGGGCTCGATGATGCAGGCCTCGGTTCTTGTCATCCTGTTCATGGGGTTCCTGTTTGCCGAACGGGTCTGGTTCTCGACCAAGCTGGTGAATTTCGTGGGCGACGAGGTGCAGGCCGACCGGATCAGCCGCATCGTGGGGTCGATCATCCGCCGGGTGAACCGTTACCTTCTGGTCAAGACGCTGGTCAGTCTCGTGACCGGGGCGATGGTGTGGTTCGTGGCCAAGCTATTTGGCCTGGAACTGGCCGTGCCGCTGGGCATCATCACCTTCATTCTCAACTACATTCCCAATATCGGGTCGATCATCGCCACGGGTCTTGTGGCGCTCGTCACCTATGTGCAGTTGTCAGATCCGGGTCAGACGCTGGCGGTCTTCCTGATCGTGGGGGTGGTTCAGTTCGTGAACGGCAACGTGATCGACCCGATGCTGATGGGCCGGGCGCTGCGGCTGTCATCCTTCGGGATCATCATCAGCCTGGCCTTCTGGGGGGCGGTCTGGGGCATTCCGGGGATGTTCCTGTCAGTCCCGATCATGGTTGCGCTGATGATCGTCTGCTCCGAGATCCCGGCCGTGCGACCCGTCGCGATCCTGCTGTCCCGCGAGGGATTGCCGGAACCCGAGACGCGGGGCGAGGCGCGGGTCGAGTTGAAGGCCGCGGAATAGCGCTCAGCCGCCGCTGCCACCGAAGAACAGGACATCCTCGGCGTAGTATTGGAGGCTGTCGGCATTGCGCCGCGCGCTGTTGGGGTCGCGCAGGGCCATGCGGGCGCAGGCGGTCCGCGAATAGCAGAAATCCTCGGTGCCGGCGGTCTGGTCGAAATGGCTGAGTTCGTGGATGATCGTGCCTTCGACCGTGCCGTATTCCAGCTCATCCGTCGCGGGCGATGTGCCAAGGACCGAAGGCAAGGCAAAGAACGGGCGGCAATAATGGATCGTCCAGGCCTCGGTGCGATAGATATAGGCGTAGGTATCGCCCTTGCATCCGTCGAGCCCGGTATTGACGCAGACATTGTGAAGCGTCAGTTGCGCCAGCGCCTTGTGCACCGTCTTGAGGTCGCGTCGCACCGCATCGGCGCCCTGCCGGGTGTAATCGCCGAACCAGCGCCGGTATTCGGGCGTGTCGCCCACCGACACCGCTGCCTGAAGCGCCAGATCATGAGCGCCCTCGATCGCGGCCTCGATCATCGCGATCTCGGTCTTTTCGCAATCCTCGAAGCTTTGGGCCGCCGCCAGCCCGGGCAAGGCCCCCGCAATGACAAGGGCCAGCCCTCGCAAACACACCCGCACCATGACCCGGCCTCCCGCTCCAATCGGGAACGAGCCTAGCGTCGGCAGGCCCGCGCCTCAAGCGGCGTGTGATCGGGTCAGGCCCCCTGCCCCTGCGGCTGATCGCCCGCCCGGTCGGGGGGCGGTGCGTCGCCGTTGGCGGGCGCGGTCTCGCGGGCCTCGCGCAGGGTTTCGGGGTTGCGCAGCCAGATGTCGCGCTGCGCAAAGGGGATCTCGATGCCTTCTTGGGCAAAGCGTTCGGCGATCTGGTGGTGGACCTCGTTCTTGACATCCATCAGCAGGTTGATGTCGCGCAGGATCATCCTGATCCGGAAATCGAGGCTGTCCGCGCCAAAGCCCAGGAAATCTATCCCCGGTGCGGGATAATGTGCTACGTCGGGATGTCCTTCGGCAATCTCGCGCAGGATTTGCGTGACGCGGCGCGTATCGGTGCCATAGGCCACGCCCACCGTCACGATGACCCGGCCCAGTGTGTTGCCCCGGGTCCAGTTGGTGACGGTGCCGGCGATCAGGTCGGCATTGGGCACGATCACGTCGGTCTTGTCGAAGGTCTCGATCCGGGTCGAGCGGACGGAGATGGATTTCACGATCCCCATGTTGGGGCCGACCTCGATCCAGTCGCCTTCGGAAATCGGGCGTTCGATCAGAAGGATGATGCCCGAGACGAAATTGTTGACGACGCCCTGAAGGCCAAGACCGATACCCACCGACAGCGCCCCGATCACGACGCCAAGCGCCGTCAGATCCAGCCCCGCGGAGGTCACCGCGATCACGGTGGCCAGCGCGATGCCCACATAGCCCACCCCGGAAGTGACCGCGTTGCGCGCGCCCTGGTCCAGCTTGGTCCGGGGCAGCACCGTCGTGCGTAGCGCGCCCTGCAACAGCCGCGTGGCGATCATCCCGATCAGGAAGACGATCACCACAGCCAGCGCCAGCGCCGGCGTCACCCGCGCCCCGCCCAGGGCAAAGCCCTCGTTGAAGCGGCTGATGATGTCGGAAATCCGTTCGGGCCGCATGCCCCAGATCAGCGCCAGAAGCGGCAGGCTTCCGACCACCAGAAGAAGGTTCAGCAGCACCGGGATCAGCGCCTGTGCCGCCTCGTCCACGGTCTTGCCCGTGATCAGCGCATAGGTGTCCCGGATCGGGGTCTGAAGCGCCACCAGAAGGGCCAGCACGCCCAGCGACTGGGCCGATGGCGTCATGATCGCCTCGGCCAGGTTGAGATAGCCCACCGCGGCGATGACCGGCCCGATGATGGCCACGATCCGCAGGACCTGTGCCGCGATGCTCAGCATGCGTTGGGCAAAACTGCTTTCGGTTTCGGCGTCGGAGGAGGCCAGTTCGTCGCGGCGGTGCCGGCGCAGAAGATGCGACAGCCGCAGGAAGCCCAGCGACAGCCCGACATAGACCGGCAGCACGAACACGCCCCGCGCGGCGATGGGCACGACATTTGAGGTCGCGATCGCCTCGGCCACGGTGCCGAGGCCTAGGAAAACACCCACGATGACCAGCGCCCGGCGCAGTGCGGGGCGGGTCTCGGCGTCCACATCGAACGCGGCATGCAGGTCATTGCTGACGGGAAACAGGCGCGCGGCCAGCCACAGCGCCACGATTGTCATGACCACGGCGCTGACAGCGGCTTCGAGCAGGGCCAGACCGGTCGCGCCCAGAACCTCGAGACTGGCGATGGCAATGCCGATCATCACCAGCCCGCCGATCGGCAAAAGCACCTGAAGGAGCGAGATCAGGAAGGCAAGGATCCCCCGGCCGCGACGGGTCGAGACCTCTTTCTGCATGCCCTCGGCCCAGCGGCCGACATAGGACCGGCTCCGAAACAGCAACAGCAGGCCCGCCAGCGCCAGAACCACGCTCAGCGGCAGGCGCCCCGCAAGGCCGTTATCGCTCAACCGAAGACGGTCGAAGTTGGACCCGACCTCCTCCTGAAGGGTGGCGCCCAGTTCGACGAGACCGATCAGCGCAGTGCCCCAGTTCAGCGGGTTGATCGGGATCGGATCATGTTCGAACAACTCGCGGGCCTGACGGTCGGCGAGGATCGAATCGATCTCCTCGATCAGGCCGTCGGCGCGGGTAAAGGCCTCGCTCGCGTTGACGCTGGGCAATTGCGCCTCGGCCAACTGCCGGCCGAGATCGGATCGGCGCTGTGCCAGTTCCGGCGGCTCGGCGCCGCCCTCTTCGGGGGGCGGACCAAGCGCCGCGATCTGGCCACTGATCGTCGCGATCCGTTCTGCATTCGTGCCCTGCGCCTGAAGAAAGCGCGCGCGCCAGGACACCAGGTCCGCGCGAAGGTTCAGCAGGAAGTCCGAAGAGGCCAGCCCCCCCTCGACCAGACTTTCCGCGCGGGTGGCCTCGGCCTCCCAGGCGGAATAGTCGATGTCCTGTTCGCTGGCCTCCTGCCCCGACTGCGCCAGGGCCGGCGCCACAAGGGGCAAGGGCGAGAGGATCAGGAAAGCGAGCGTCAGAAACAGTCGGACGATCCACCCCGTCATCAAACCTCCTCGAATACTCCGGGGATCGAAGATGGCCCCGATTCATCCAGCCAGCCGGGAACCGGCAGGCCCTTTTCCTTCAGGAAAACAGGGTTATACAACTTGGACTGATAGCGCGTCCCGTAATCGCACAGGATCGTCACGATGGTGTGGCCCGGACCCATCTCGCGGGCCATGCGCATCGCGCCGGCGATGTTGATGCCGGTCGATCCGCCCATGCACAGCCCTTCATGCGCCAGCAGGTCGAAGACGATCGGCAGGGCCTCTTCGTCAGTGACCTGGCAGAGGTAATCGGGGGTGAAGCCTTCGAGGTTGGCGGTGATCCGCCCCTGGCCGATCCCTTCGGTGATCGAACCGCCCTCGGGCTTTGCCTCGCCCTCGGCATAGAGGCTGAAGATCCCCGACCCCATCGGATCGGCGATGCCGCATTTCACGCCGCGCGGCTGAAGCGCCTCGGCCACGCCCGCAGCGGTGCCACCCGACCCCACCGCGCAGATGAACCCGTCGACCTTGCCACCGGTCTGATCCCAGATCTCGGGGCCGGTCGTCTCCACATGGGCCTGCCGGTTCGCGGTGTTGTCGAACTGGTTCGCCCAGATCGCGCCGCCGGGCAATTCATCGGCCAGCCGTTCGGCCAGCCGCCCCGAATAGCGGACGTAGTTGTTGGGGTTCTTGTAGGGTGCTGCCGGAACAAGGACCAGTTCGGCCCCCGCAAGGCGCAGCATGTCCTTCTTTTCCTGGCTTTGCGTCTCGGGCATGACGATGACCGTCCTGAACCCCATCGACGCGCCGACCAGCGCCAGCCCGATGCCGGTATTGCCGGCCGTGCCCTCGACGATGGTGCCGCCGGGTTTCAGCTCGCCCCGCGCAACCGCGTCGCGGATGATGTATAGCGCGGCACGATCCTTGACCGACTGGCCCGGATTCATGAACTCCGCCTTTCCGAGGATCTCGCATCCCGTGGCCTCCGACGCCGCGTTCAGGCGAATGAGAGGAGTGTTGCCGATCGCATCGGCGAGGTTGCTGTGGATCGTCATGATCGGGCCTTTTCGGTTCAACGCCTGCCCTGTCTAGGTGCCGCGCGGCGCGAACTCAAGTCGATCCCTTGCCCGCGCCAGCCAAAGCAGCATCGCGACGATCGGCCCGACATTTGCCTCGCCCGTCTCGATCAGGCCGAGTGCGGCGTCAAGCGTCACAAGATGCAGGCGCAGGTCCTCGCCCTCGACATCGAGCCCGCCGTGGCGGGCATGATCGTCAGGCAGGTCGCACAGACCCGCGAAACAGAAGAAATGATCGGTCGTCGATCCCGGCGAGGCATAGATCGAGAACATGTGCCGCAACTCGGAAAAGGTGACATGCGCCTCTTCCATGCCTTCGCGCCGGGCGCTTTGTTCGGGTGTTTCGCCTGCGTCGATGATGCCCGCCACGGGCTCGAGGCTCCATGGATTGGCATCCCCCCTCCGGGCCGGCCCGGTCCGCATCTGTTCGACCAGAAGCACCCGGTCGCGGACCGGATCATAGGGCAGCACAAGGGCCGCATCCGCGCCCACCAGCACCTCACGCGGCAAGAGGCCCGAGCGGGTTCCGTCAAACCGGAGATGGTTGATGTCCAGTCGGTCAAGCTTGAAGAAATCGCCCGACAGGGGCGCGCGCCTGCGCCATGTCACGTCGCCGGGCGCGGGACTGTGGCGCAGCCGGGCGGGTGCCGGCGCCTCGCCCGCCCTCTGCCGGGCCTGCGCGCGCATCAGGATCATCGGCCATTGCCCGTTCAGGACTCCGCCGTCCAGCGGCGGATCATGGGCCAGTACCTCTTCGGCCGCCAGAACCGTCATCGCGCCCTGGCTGCGGCGCCACGCCTCGAAGGACCAGGGCTCGGCGTCCTCGATGAAACGTTCTGGCGGGAAATAGGCCTCGGCCCTGACCCGGCCCTCGGCGGTCTCCACCTCGACCGGCGCGCGGCGGTAATCGCCCTCATAGGCATCGAGCCGGGCCATTGCCTCCGGCCCGACACCGCGCAGCAACAGCCCCTCGATCATCGCCCCGTCGCGCCGGACGAGAAACGGCAGATGGTGATGCGGCTCGCGCGCAACATGGTGGTCGGCCAATCGGGCGGGCACCGGTTCGGGCGCCGTCTCGCCGGCCACGACGGCGCGCAACGGATCATGGCGCAGCGTGCCATAAAGAAAGAGGTCGGTCATGGACTGTCAGTTCGCCCTGCGGGAGGTGATCTCGGCGATGATCCCGACGAAGACGCCGCCGCCCAGAAGCACGATCAGCACCGCCGGGGTCAGCATCAGCTGGCCATATTCCAGCATCATGTCGAAGATATCCATGATCGCCTCGAGCGGGCCGTCATATTGCCCGCGAAAGCTGAGCCTGAGCATTTCCAGAGTGCTGTCCACCGCCAGGCACCACAGACCCGCCAGGATCGCCCCGGTGAACCCGTAGCTGATCGCCGGCACAAGACCCTGCCGGACACGCGTGCCGATGAAGGTCCAGCCCACGAAAAAACCGACGACGGCGTTCACCTCGGACATGCGGCGCGGATCGAACCCTTCGGGCAGCAGCGGCTTGACCTGCTCGGACGTATACCAGCACAGCCCCGCCAACAGCAGTCCGGCAACAAGTTTCGCGGCGGTCCACATCGGTTGACGTCCCTCTGCTTCGATCCGCCTTGCCGGGAGGCCCGATCAGGCGGCCCGCGTCACGGTGATCTGCGTCACGTCGCAGTTTTCGCTACGGAACGAGGCGGCGCAAGAGGTAAGATAGAAGTTCCACATCCGCCGGAACCTGTCGTCAAAGCCCAGCGAGGCCACCTCGTCCCAGCGGTCGTTGAACGTGTCATGCCAGCGGCGCAGCGTCTGGCTGTAGCTGTCGCCGAACTCGATCGACCGCTTGACCGACAGCCCCGCCTTCTCGACCTCGGCGCGCAGGACAGAGGGGCTGGGCAGCATGCCACCGGGGAAGATGTATTTCTGGATGAAATCCACGCTGCGCTTGTAAACCTCCCACCGCCGGTCAGCGATGGTGATGATCTGAAGCGTCGCGTTCTTGCCGGGCTTGAGCCGGTCGCGCAGCGTCTGGAAATAGACCGGCCAATACCGTTCGCCCACTGCTTCGAACATCTCGATGCTGGCGATGCCGTCATATTGGCCCGTCTCGTCGCGATAATCCTGCAACTTGAAGGTGACGAGATCGGAAAGCCCCGCCTTTTCAATGCGTTTTACGGCATAGTTGAACTGTTCCTTGCTGATTGTCAGCCCCGTCACCCGCAGGCCCCGCTCCTTCGCCGCATATTCGGCGAACCCGCCCCAGCCGCACCCGATCTCGAGCACGTGATCGCCCGGCTGGGCGCCCATCTCGTCGACCATGGAGGCATATTTCTGGGTCTGCGCATTTTCCAGGCTTTCCTGACCCGTGTCGAACTTGGCCGAGGAATAGGTCATCGTGTCGTCAAGCCATAGCCCGTAGAACTGGTTACCAAGGTCGTAATGGTAGGAGATGTTCTTCTTCGCCTGGCGCCGTGTGTTGGATTGAAGCCAGAAGCGCAGCTTTTCCAGCGCCCGCACGACCCCCTGTCCCGGGAAGCCGTCATAGACATCCTCGGCCTGATCATGAACCAGATCCATGAACGCCATGAGGTCGGGCGTGCTCCACCAGCCCTCGAGATAGGCCTCGGAGAACCCCAGATCCCCTTCGCGCACGAGGCGGGCGAACAGATCGGGGTTCCTGACCTCCATTTCGGCGACGAAGCCCGGCTCTTCGCCTTCGGCGCGGAACCGGCGGCCATCGGGCAGGATGACGTCAAGACGCCCCCGCTTCATGTTCTCGACTTTCGCAAAGACAGGTGCGAAATACCGAGGCAGATCTGTCTGCCCTTTGGTCGTGGTCAGGATCATTCGCATCCCCCTGTTTTTCCGGTCGCATTGAACTGGACCTGTTCGGGCGCGGCTCTCCCAAACCGCGCATCGTGGATGAAATAGCGCGATGCCGTGGCGAAGTCACGGGATCGATTGAACAATCCCCGCTTTTTGCGCCTGACCATGCGTCAGAAATCCCGCATCTCATAGGCGGCAAGCGCCCGTTTGCGGCCTTCCGCGGCGCCGACGACCGGATCGGGATAGGGATCTCGGGGCGTCATGTTCCAGCTTCGGGGAATCGCCTCGAAATAGCTCAGCGCCGTTTTCGTGGGCTGCGGGTCGCCCTCGGCGATCCAGGCGCGCTGATAGGCCCAGTCGGGATCGAACTTGTCCAGCTGCGTCACCGGGTTGAAGACCCTGAAATAGGGCGCGGCATCCGGCCCCGATCCGGCCGCCCATTGCCAGCCCATGGCATTGGCCGCCGGATCCCAGTCGATCAGGCAGTCCTCGAACCAGTTCAGGCCGATTTTCCAGTGCGTCATCAGATGCTTGGTCAAGTAGGAGGCGACGTTCATCCGGGCACGGTTATGCATCCGTCCCGTCACATACATCTCGCGCAGTCCCGCATCGACGAACTGGATGCCGGTGCGGCCCTGCATCCAGGCCCGGACCTCGGGCGTCGCGGCGTCCTCGTTCCACGGAAAGGCGTCCCACTCCGGGCGCCAGTTGCGCGTGGTGATATGGGGCGTGTGATGAACAAGGTGATAGGCGAATTCGCGCCAGACAACCTCCTTGAGGAAATGTTCGGCGCCTGCCTGGCCCTGTTCCATCGCCCGCTGGCCCGCATGCCACAGGTGGTGTGGCGAGATCTCTCCATAGGCAAGGTTTTCCGACAGGTTCGACGTGCCGTCGATGCCGGGCCGGTCGCGGTTGGCCTTGTAGGTGGCGACCTTCTCCGCGATGAAACGGCCCAGCCTGTCGCGCGCTTCCGCCTCGCCCACGCAGACATGGGCGGCCACCACGTCGCGGCCGCGCCTCATGGCCGCATCCATGGCCCAGTCGTCGAGGTTTTCGCTTTGCGGCCAGCTTTCGGGCGCGGGAATGCGCCCCGGTTCGGGCAAGGGCGTCTCGACGTCGCGGCCGCGCACGGACTTCCACATCGGCGAATAGACCTTGTAGAAACCGCCCGTCCCGGTCTGGACCGTCCAGGGTTCGAACAGAAGGTGCCCGCCGAAACTGCGCGCCTCGATCCCGTCGTCCCTGAGCGCGGCCTTGACGGCCTCGTCACGGGTGCGGGCCTCGGGGTCATAGGCGCGGGTCCACCACACGGCCCCTGCCCCCGTCTCGGCGATCAGCGCGCGCAGACAATCCAGCGCACGACCCCGCCGCAGGATCAACCGGCTGCCCTTTGGCCCGAGATCGCGGGCCAGCGCCCCGACCGACAGGCCAAGCCGGAATTTTGGCGCGGCACCGTGAGCCGCGACCACCTCGTCATGCACGAAGACCGGGATCACCGGCCGCCCCGAGGCGCAGGCCTCGGTCAGCGCGGGATGATCGCCCAGCCGCAGATCGCGCCGGAACCACAGAAGGATCGGTGTCGTGTCGGTCATGTCCTGCCCTTGATCCGGGGGCATCGGCCCCGGTTACAGGGAGCGATCTAGCGCGTCGATCAGCCGGTCAACATCCGCCGCGGAGGTATAGTGCGTGAAGGAGGCCCGCAGCACGCCCTTGTCAAGGTCGACCCCCATCGCGGCCAGCGGACGCCCGGCGTAGAAATCGCCGCCATCGGCCATGATGCCCGCGGGGATCAGGCGGCTGGCCACCTCGGCGCCCGGTTCGGCCAGAGCCATGGCGACGGTGGGCGCGCGGCGCGCCGCATCCGACGGGCCGATCAGCCGGATCGAGTTCTTCGAGGTGACGAAATCCAGAAGCGGCTGCAACAGCGCGCGTTCGGCCCCGCGCATCACCTCATGGGCATGGCGCGCGGCCTCGGCGCCGCCCGCGGGGCCACCGTGCCGCGCCGACAGCGCCTCGAGGTAATCGGCGATGCCCGCGCTGGCCGCGACCTGCGCATGATCGGGCCCTGCGGGGGTGAACCGCTTGTAGAGCGTATCGCCGTTGAAATGATGCCCCTGGTTGGGCAACTCGAACCCGAACTCCTCGCGGATGACCATGATCCCCTGATGGGGGCCATAGGTCTTGTAGGCCGAAAAGAGGTAGACATCGCACCCCAGCGCGCCCACATCCGGCAGCCCGTGCGGCGCATAGGAGACGCCGTCGACACAGACCCGCGCGCCCGCGTCATGCGCGATCCGCGTGATGGCGGCCACATCGTTGATCTCGGCCACCACGTTGGAACAATGGGGAAAACAGACCAGCCGGACATTGGCATCCAGCAGCGCCACAAGGTCTGCCGGATCAAGATGCCCTGTCTCGGGGTCGATCCGCCATTCTCGGACCTCGATCCCCTCTTCCTCGAGCCGGCGCCACGGGCCGGAATTGGCCTCGTGATCCTGGTTGGTGACGATGATCGCCTCGCCCCGTTTCATCCAGCGCCGCACCGCCTGGGCCAGAACATAGGTGTTCTGCGTGGTCGAGGGTCCGAAGGACAGCTCCTGCGTCTCGACCCCCAGCATCGCGGCCAGCCGGGTGCGCGCCTCGTCCATTTCGGCCCCGCCAAGGGCCGAGGCCGGATAGGCCGCATAGGGCTGCACCTTGCGCTGGGTATAGAACCGGGTCAGCCGGTCGATGACCGGGCCGCAGGCGAAACTGCCGCCCGCCGCTTCGAAATGCGACCAGCCCTCGAGGGCGGGGTCCGCAAAGGCGGGAAACTGGGCCCGCACCCATTCAAGATCGAGTGTCATGGCGCATCCATGCCCCCCGCCCGCCGAAGGGTCAACCACATGAAAAGGCCCCGGACACGATGCCCGGGGCCTTTCCCATGGATCAAGCGCAGGCGCGCTCAGGCGTTTCGCTTCTCCGAGATCAGGCCCATCACGATCGACCAGCACATCACCAGAAGGACCACGGTGAACAGAAGGCCGGTCGAGATCACCATGGCCTGCAAGCTGTCCAGACCCGCCGTTCCGGCCGCGCCAAGCAGCAGAACGCCCGCGACCGCGCCTTCGAAGATGCACCAGAACACCCGCTGCACCACCGGCGCATCGACCTTGCCGCCCGCGGTGATCGTGTCGATCACGAGGCTGCCCGAGTCGGACGAGGTGACGAAGAAGATGATCACCAGCAGCACCGCAAGCGTCGAGGAGATCGAGGCCAGAGGCAATTCGCCCAGCATCGCAAAGAGCGAGATTTCGGGGCGGTATGCACCGATCACGTTCTGGAACACGCCGCTTTCGGTCGCGCCTTCGATGACCTGGCTGATCGCCGTGCCGCCGAATGTCGCCATCCAGAAGACGCAGACAAGGCTGGGGATCAGCAAGACGCAGGTGATGAATTCGCGCACCGTGCGCCCGCGCGACACCCGCGCGATGAACATGCCCACGAAGGGGGACCAGGAAATCCACCAGGCCCAGTAGAACGTGGTCCAGCCATGCAGGAACCCGGTATCCTCGCGGCCCACGGGGTTGGACAGCGGGACGATGTTCTTGGCATAGGCCCAGAGACCGCCGAAGAAATCACCAAGGATCGCCATCGTCGGCCCCGCGAAGAACACGAAGGCCAGAAGGATCGCGGCAAGGCCCATGTTGATCTCGGACAGGACCTTGACTCCACCATCGAGCCCGCGCAGCACCGAGACCAGCGCGATCGCGGTGATGAAACCGATGATCAGCACCAGAAGAAGCGAGCTGTTCGGGTCGGCCCCTCCATCGGGAACCGCATTGCCCCAGGCCAGCCCCAGGAAGTTGCGGGTGCCCTCGGCACCGTCACCCGAGCCGAAGACCTCGGTCAGGCCCGACGCCACCTGCGTTGCCCCGATGCCCAGAGAGGTCGCAAGACCAAAGAGCGTGGCAAAGGCCGCGATCGTGTCGATGGCGTTGCCCCAGGCACCCCAGACCCGTTCGCCCAGAAGCGGATAGAACGCGGACCGGATCGTCAGCGGCAGACCCTTGTTGTAGCTGAACAGCGCCAGCGCCAAAGCGACGACCGCATAGATCGCCCAAGGGTGCAGACCCCAGTGAAAGATCGTGGCCGCCATCGCAAGGTCGCGCGCCGCGGCCGACGTCGCCGCATCCGCGACCACGCCGTCCACGATGCCGATCTCGCCGCCCAGCGGCTGATCGCCCCACGGCGTGCCGAAGTAATAGACGGGCTCCAGAACGCCGAAGAACATCAGGCCGATGCCCATGCCGGCGGCGAACAACATCGCAAACCAGGCCGGATAGCTGTAATCGGGTGTCGCCTCCGACCCCCCCCAGCCGGACCGAGCCCCAGGGCGACACGATCAGCAGAAGCGAGAAGACGACGAACAGGTTCGCCGACATCAGGAAGAACCAGTCGAAACTGCTCTTTATATAGTCGCGGATCCCGAGGAACAGGTCACGCGATCCTTCCGGCCAGATCAGCGCGATCGCCGTGAAGATGACGATCAGCACGCCCGAGATCAGAAAGACGGGGTTGTGAAAGTCGAACCGGAATGGCCCGAACTGAGTTTCGATATTGTCCTGACCGATCGTGTAATCGGTCTCGATGATATCCGCTGAACCTTCCGGTTCGGGGATACCCGTATCCACGGTTTCGTCAGCCATATGGCCTCCTTGAAGTCTGTGTGGGTTGCGCGCTTCAGCCCGCGCTGCGGACGAGGAAGACGGAGATGCCCACATGTCTGGCCAGCGATCCGCCATGGCTGGGAACCAGCATGTCGGCGATGCCGGGCACATGGGTCGCCATGACCACCAGATCGGCGCCGATCTCGGGAATGGCATCCACCAGTTTGTCGTCCATGTCCGCGGTCGGGTCGTGGCTCACGATCACATGCGACGTGGCGTCGGCCTCGCCGCCGGCCTCCTTGGCAAAGGCTGCAAGCTTCTGCGCGAACTCTTCGGGGTTATGCGCAACCGGCCCGGGTGTCGTGGCCGTCACGCCGACGAAGACCAGCTTCGCCCCGTATCGTGTCGCCAGGTCCCGGGCCACGCCGATCGCATCGCTCAGCCTGTCGGCATGAGCAAGATCGACGGGCACCATGATGGTCTTGAACATTGGTCCCTCCTGTCCGGGCGAGGACACAACGCTCCCGGCTGGCCGACCGGGGTCCTCGCCTGTTGCATTGGAGAAGTGTCGCCCGGTTGGGCGAATTCCCGAATCCAACGCTAACATCTTGGGCACAAGAAGAGAAACGGGAGCGACATCTGACGTCGCTTTTCGACACCAGGCCCGAACTCAGCTCCCTTCGGGCATGAACAGAAGGTCGGTGGGCGGTGGCGACAGCCCCTCGGCCGTGAGCATGGCATGGACCTGGCCCCGGTGGTGGGTCTGGTGGTTGAACATGTGAACGATCAACGGCTGGATCGGTCGGCCCACCTCGCCGCCAAGACTGCGCGAGGTGAACCGCGCCTCCCCCGCCAGATCGACGGCACGCAAGCCGTCGGCCCAGACGACGATGCGTCCGTCCAGACGGAACCGGTGCGTCGCCCAATCCAGAATGTCGGGCGAGATTTCGACACTTTGCGCAGGGCTCAACCCCGGATCGGGCAATCCCGCGAGCCGGTGCATCCAGAGACGATCGGCCCACAGCAGATGGTTCAGCGTGGCCCGGATCGAGCCGAAGAACGCGCCATGATCGCGATCAAGCGCCTCGATATCCATCGCTTCCGTGATCTTGCGCAGACCGGTATTCTGCCAGCGGTTGTAACGCGCCATCAGGCGGCAATATTCGGGGGTGATATGCACCGCATACTCCTTTTTCCGGGGCCATGCCTTTCCGGGGGCCATGCCCGTCGCGCGGGCTGCGCGACCGGCACGATCCTGCAGCGTGATCCCGCCTGCTTCAAGCGGCTCAAACTCCGCCTTGCTGCTGCGCAGCGCTCTGCTAGCATCGTTATTTGTGACTCGTCCCCACCCCACTCAAAAGGGAACCTGCCCATGAAACTCTCTACCCTCCTCGGCTCTGTTTCGGTCTGCCTTGCCGCCTCCCTTGCCGCGGCGCAGGACAGCGAATTGACCATCCTGGATTACGCCGGCTTCGAACTGCCGGAATACCACCCCGCCTATATCGAGGCCCATGGCGACAGCCCGTCCTATTCCTTCTTCTCCGACGAGGAAGAGGCCTTTCAGAAGGTCGTCGCCGGCTTCAACGCCGATGTCAGCCAGATCTGCGCAGGCTCGGTCACCAAATGGGTCGAATCCGGGATCATCGAACCCTGGGACATCGACCGCATCCCCGCCTATGGCGACCTTGACGCGGCCCTGACCGGTCAGGACGTGACCGAAGGCATCGGCGACGTCTATTTCCTGCCGCACAATTTCGGCGCGACGGCGATCGCCTACAATCCCGAAGAGGTCCCGGCCGAGGACGTGTCCACGCTCGACGTGTTCACCAACCCGAAATATGCCGGCCGCGTGACCATGCCCGACAACACCGATGACGCCTTTGCGCTGGCCTATCTCGCCACCGGCGTCACCGACTGGGCCGACGTGTCCGACGCCGAATTCGAGGCGGCGGCGAACTGGCTGCGCGAGGTGCATCCCAACATCCGCACCTACTGGGCCGATCCGGCCGAACTGACCCAGCTGATGTCGACGGGCGAAGTCCTGATCTCCTGGGCCTGGAACGAGACCCTGCCCACCATGGTCGACGAGGGTCGCCCCATCGCCTATGAGCGCGAGCCTGTCGAAGGGTCCTCGCTGTGGCTGTGGGGCTATGTGAACCTTGCCGATGGCGGCGGGTCCGAGGACAAGGCCTATGATTTCATCAACGCCATGCTGGACCCGGTCGCTGCCGGGCCCCTGATGGAGGCAGGCTTTGGCCATGCCAACACCGTCGGCATGGCCGACATGTCGACCGAGGTGCTGGAAGCCGCGGGCCTTGGCCCGATAGACGCGCCCGTCCTTGCACAGCTCCCCATCTCGATCGAGCAGCGCGAGCTGCAGGCCGAGACGTTCGAGATGATCAAGTCGGGCTTCTGATCCGCCTCTTCAGAATGAACGATGCTGGGCGGCCCTTTCGGGGGCCGCCCTTTTTCGCGCCCGCCGCGGTCCGATCAGTTGCGGTCGAACAGGATGCTTTCGCCGTAACCGCTCCAGTCTCGGGTGGTGATGCCGTTATGGCTGGTGCCCGAATACCGCTCGAGCCCGGTCATCCCCAGAACCGTGATCGCGCCGCCCGCCTCGCCGATCACGCCCGAATGCCGCGCGGCGGTGCACAGGTCGCTGTCGGAGGTATAGGGGCCATTGCCCCAGACGCTGCCCGAATAGGGGCCCGGCCCGCAGGTGCAGCTGTGGATCGCGGCGCCTGTGGGAAAGGTCGTGCAGGCCCCGTCGGAAGCCGCGTTCTCTGCCTGGAGGACGAATGGCGAGGCGGGCTGAAACGTGAAGCTCGCCCCGTAGGAGCCCCAGTCCCGCGTCTCGACCCCGTTCATGAAACTGCCCGCATAACTGTTCTGGCCCTCGACCTCGCGCAGCCAGACCTCGCCGCCATCGGCGCCGATCACCCCGGCATGAATGGCGGCCAGGCAGATCGCGCTGTCGGCCGTGTAGGGATCGCTGCCCCACACCGCGCCCGTGCCGTCGAAGGGCGGGCAGGTGCAGGAATATTCCGCCTGCCCCACCGGATAAGGCCCGCATTCCGCGCCCATGGCCATGTCATCCTCGATCACCGCGTCAAACGTGAACGAACTGCCGTAGGACCCCCAGTCGCGGGTCTTCACGCCATTGGAACTCGAGCCGGGATAGCTGTCCTGTCCGCCAGTCGGCACGACCCGGACGATGCCGCCCATCGCGCCGTTCACCCCGGCATGGGTCGCCGCGGTGCAGACATCGCTGTCCGAGGTATAGGGGTCGCTGCCCCAGACCGTGCCGGACGTATCGCCGCCCGCACAGAGGCAGTCGAACGGCACATCCTGCATCGGCGCGCTGCTGCAGGCCTCCTGCGCCGATCCGGCCTGTCCGATGACCACAAGTCCCAGGCCTGCCACCGTGATCATCACCCCCTGCTGCGTCATACTCATCACCCTTTCCTCGTGTCGTTTACCGGTGCGGGCGCCGCTTTCGCCCCTGCCCAGACTAGGGGCACGGACATCGTGCCGGCAAGTCCGGTCACCGGTGACCTCACGCCTTGCAAGGAGCGGCCCGAGCTCCTATGTTCCAACTGTCCTTCGGGACTATGGACATAAACGCGCTCGTAATAAGCGGATCGGACCCGGGGGCGGTACCCGGCGGCTCCACCAGACCACCCTCGTTGGGGGCAGATGGGGCCGAAACAGGATCGACGAACGTCTAAAGGGGTTATGCTTTGTCCCGGTGAGGTACCACCGTTATCGGTCCGAAATGTACAGTTGCCAACGACAACCGTGCTCCGGCTATGGCTCTGGCTGCTTAAGCAGTCCGAGTTGCCGAAACTTAAGCCCTCTCGCCTAGCAGCGTGAGGCGGGGTTCGCAGGTACCTGGCAACAGAAACCTGCACCTTCCCCTCCTTTCCTCACCAAGGCTTGTGACGCGGCGCGCGCGAAAACCGTTGATGCACAGGGCGTGCTTGTCGCAACATCCCCGTCATGACCGGTCTTCGCCGCCTCTCTGCCCTGATCGCCGCCATCGTTCTGGCAGCCGGCGGTCCGGCGCGATCCTGCGATACGGCGCTCCTGCTGGCGGTCGATGTGTCCAATTCGGTCGACGAGGCGGAATACCGACTCCAGATCGACGGGATGGCCGATGCGCTCCTCGACCCCGAAATCGTCGCGGCCCTGATCGAGGGGCAGGTGCGGCTGTCGGTCATGCAATGGTCAGGAGTGGAGCGGCAGGTGATCTCCCTTCCCTGGACGCAGATGCGCAGCCGGGCCGATATCGCGCGGTTCTCGCAACAGGCCCGGGCGCTGGAGCGGGCCTTCATCCTGTCGGACACCGCGCCGGCCGAGGCGATCCGCTTTGCCCTGCGCCAGTTCGACGAGGTTGGGGATTGCGCGCGTCACATCATCGACGTCTCCGGGGACGGGACGCCCAATTCCGGCTCCGATACCCGCGGCGCCAGCCGCGAGGCCGAACGGTCGGGCGTCACCATCAACGGCATCGCCATCGAATCGATGGGCCTGGCCATTTCGGGCTTCTACCGGCGCGCGCTGATCACCCGCGACGGGTTCGTCATCACCGCGCGGGGCCACCGCGACTATCCGCGCGCGATCCGGATCAAGATCCTGCGCGAGGTCAGCCGCGTCGTCGGCTGACACCGGACCAGCCGCTTCCCCGCTGTCCCCGTGCCGCCCCGATGATCCGCCATCCGGGCGGCAGGCCCCGGTTGTGTCACATCGCGCCGGCCGGTTGCGGATCGCGGGCATGGGCGGCCCCGGCATCCAGCTGCGCCTGAACGGTCGCGGCCAGTTCGGTCAGGGAAAAGGGCTTGGGCAGAAAGACGGAGTTCGGGATCAGGGCCTTGTGTTCCGAAAACGCATCCTCGGCATAGCCGGACACGAAGACGACCCGCGTCTCGGGGCGCGCGATCAGGGCCTCGCGCACCCAGGACGGGCCGTCGAGGCCCGGCATGATCACGTCCGTCACGAAGATGTCGATCACGAGGTCCGGATCGTCGAGGATTTTCAGTGCGGCCTCCGCGCTGTCGGCCTCGAGCACGGTATATCCCTTGAGCCGCAGCGCCCGCGAGGCAAAGGCACGCACCGGCGCCTCGTCCTCCACCAGAAGGATCGCACCGTCGCCCCCCGTGGGTTCGACCGTCTCTTCGGGCGGGGGCTCGGGCGGCACAGGTTCGGCCCCGGCCTCCATCGCGGGGAAATACAGCGTAAAGACACTGCCCTTGTCCACCACACTGTCGGCAAAGATGAAGGCGCCTGTCTGCTTGACGATGCCATAGGCGGTGGACAGGCCCAGCCCGGTGCCCTCGCCCGGGCGCTTGGTGCTGTAGAAGGGTTCGAATATCTTGTTGAGCTTGTCGATCGGGATGCCCGTCCCCTCGTCCCGCACCCGCGCCACCACGTAGCGTCCGGCAGGCACGGTCGCCCGGTCGCGTTCCAGCGCCGAGGCCAGGACCACGTCTTCGGTGTCGATCCGGATCATCCCGCCTTCGGGCATGGCGTCGCGGGCATTGACCACGAGGTTCATGAAGACCTGTTCCAGTTGCCGCTTGTCCGCCCGGATGCAGGACAGGTCCGGGTCATGTTCCACAGTCAGCGTCACCTTTTCGCCGACAAGCCGGTTCAGAAGATGCGTCAGCTCCGACAGGGTGTCGCGCAGGTCGACGATCTCGGGCATGAGGTTCTGCTTGCGCGAAAAGGCCAGAAGCTGCCGCACGAGGCTGGCCGCGCGGTTCACGTTCTGCCGGATCTGCGTCAGGTCTCCGAAATCTGGGTCGCCCTCGTCGTGCCGCAGCAGCAAAAGGTCGCAATGGCCGGAAATCGCGGTCAGCAGGTTGTTGAAATCATGTGCCACGCCGCCTGCAAGCTGACCGATGGCCTGCATCTTCTGGCTCTGGACGAACTGCGCCTCGAGGCTTTTCAGTTCGGTCACGTCGTTGAGCACAGCGATCAGGTGCGGCGCGTCCCGCGTGCCGGTCAGGTTCAGCGAGACCTGGACGAAGGTGTCGCGATGGGGCCCCGTGCCGCGCAGGAATTGCGGCCCCGGCATGCCGCGCCCTTCGGTCGTTTCGCGCAGCCAGTCGCCGATCGGCCGGCCCAGCCCCTCGAGCAGTTCCCAAAGCCGCGCCTGCCCGCCCGGGGGCATCGGCAGGAGGGAGCGCGCCTCCTTGTTGGAGGCCAGTATCTCGCCATCCGGTGCCACCTTGAGCAAGGGCACGGGAAGATCCTCGATCGCGTCCCAGTCGGTGACCGGGCCACGGCTGTCCTGCCCGGCCGCCGCGGCGGGCAGAAGGTAGATCTCCTGCCTGCCGCCACTGGCAGGGACCAGCGCCACGAGGCTTTCGACCGGACCGTCGACACCTTCGACAAGATGGCGGCACCCCGTTTTCAGCGGCAGGTCGTGAAACACCTTGTCCAGCGTGCGCGCCCGGCCGCCCGTCAGCCGCTTGAACGCCTCGTTCATGAACAGGATCGTCCCCGACGGACCCGAGGTCAGCATCGGAAGGCTCATCGCATCGGCGCCACGCGCGCCGGACGCCTTTTCGGCGCCGTGCTCCAGCCTCCAGATCAGGACATCCTCGCCGATTTCCTGCACCGACAACCGCACATGGCCGCGCCGGGTCGCCAGATCCTCGGTGGCATGGCCATGGGCCTCGGCCCGGCGCTGAAGCCGCAGCAACAGAGTGCCGGGGCTTGCGACGATGTCGCGCATGATGTCGGCCATGCCGACGCTTGCCCTGCCCGGGAACCTGGCCTGGGCCACGCCGTTCCTGAGCAGGACATGTCCCGATCCGTCGGCGATGAAGCTTGACCACGTCTCGTTCGCGATGATCCGCGACGCGGTGTCGAGCATCTGTTGCCGCCCGCGTCCGCGACGCAGCGACACTAGGCTCCGCCAGCTGGCCAGCAGGAACAGGATCGCCCCCGCGACCGTCAGGATCGTGGTCACGACGGGTATGGCGCTGATCAGACCCGCCGTCAGACAGATCGTCGCCGACACGAACAGACCGAGCGACAATCGCAGCGTTTGATCGGCGGTTCCGCCGATCGCCCGATCCATGCCGCTCTCCGCCGGAGGCGGAGCACCCAATTCGGCCTGTGACACCAGCAACCCTCCACGATTCTGTTCGCTCGAGTTGACCAGTGCAGTCCTAAAGCAACGTAAACCGTGCCTATCCGTTAGCGCAGAATCGTGGAAATTTCAACTAAAAGGCGATCAAACGGCACGCGTTGTGACCCCAAGGTGAAATCCGTCGCCCCATTCATCGGGCAGCCAGCGGCGCAGCACCCAGGGCGCGAGATCGTCCCGCAGGTCCGACATGGCGTGCAGGACACCCGAATTCTCGGCCTCGAGGACCGAACAGGTCGCATAGGCCAGCCGCCCCCCCGGCGCCACGAAATGCGCCGCACGCGACAGGATCCGGGCCTGAAGTGCGACCAGATCGGACAGGGCCTCGGGCGTCAGGCGCCATCGTGCCTCGGGGTCGCGGCGCCATGTGCCGCTGCCGGAACAGGGGGCATCGACGAGGACCAGATCGAAGGTCCCGTCCGTTGCCGGGTCGATCCCGGTCCGAATGTCGATCGTGGCACCGGCCCGCGCGGCGCGGGAGGGCAGGTCGACCATGCGGCGGGCCTCGATGTCATGGGCGACGACCCCGGCCGCGCCCGCGGCGGCAAGCGCCAGCGCCTTGCCGCCGCCCCCCGCGCAGAAATCCAGAACGCGGGCGCCGTCGACAGGAAACAACTCGGCCACCGCTGCCTGAGAGCTGGCATCCTGCAACTCCACCAGACCGCCCTCATAGGCGGCCGATCCGCGCAGGCGGCGGGCGCCACCGGTCACGCGCAGGGCTGTTGCGACTGCGGGATGGGGCTCGGCCACGATCCCGTCGGACGACAGCGCGGCGATCGCCTCGGCACGGGTGGCGCGCGGCAGGTTGACCCGCACAAAGACCGGCGCGCGATCGCGCAGGGCCTGCATGACCGGTCCGGCCGCAGCGCCCAGATCGGTGCGGAACCGGTCCTGCAGCCAGTCGGGCAGATCGGCCGCATCGGCGGACGACAGGTCATCGGGCGCGAGCCCGCCTTCGCCGGGGGCCAGAGGCGCGGGCGCGTGGCCCGCCCCGTCAAACAATGCCGCCGGGTCACTACCCGACAGTCGCAGAAGCCCGATCATCAGGCCCCTTCCCGTCAGAGCACCGCCGCAGGCCGCCGCCGACCGGCGCTTGCGCAGCGCATCATAGACGTGATCGCGCACCGCAGCCCGGTCCTTCGATCCGGCATACCGGCTGCCCCGGGCCCAGCCCGTCAGCGCCTTTTCCGCCGGAACACCTGTCAGGATCGCATCAAGGATGCCGATCGCCGCCTGAACCCGCGCGCCGGGCGTCATGGGTCACCCCACACGGTAATTGGGCGATTCCCGCGTGATCTGCACATCGTGCACATGGCTTTCCTTCAGGCCCGAGCCGGTGATCTTGACGAAGTTGCGATAGCGCCGCAGCTCGTCGACCGTGGCACAGCCGGTATAGCCCATCGCGGCCCGCAGACCGCCGACCAGCTGATGGATCACGGTTGTCGCGCTGCCCTTGTAGGGAACCTGGCCCTCGATCCCTTCGGGGACCAGCTTGTCCGAGGCGGCATCCTTCTGGAAATACCGGTCGGCCGAGCCGCGCGCCATGGCGCCCAGGCTGCCCATGCCGCGATAGGATTTGAAGCTGCGCCCCTGATAGAGGATCACCTCGCCGGGGCTTTCATCCGTGCCCGCGATCATCGAGCCGACCATCGCGCAGGAGGCGCCCGCGGCGATGGCCTTGGCGAAATCGCCCGAGAACTTGATCCCGCCATCCGCGATCACCGGGATGTCACCCGCAGCACCGGCGCAATCCATGACGGCGGTCAACTGGGGCACACCCACGCCCGCGACCATCCGCGTGGTGCAGATCGACCCGGGGCCGATCCCGACCTTGACCGCATCCGCGCCCGCGTCAATCAAGGCGCGGGTGGCCTCGGCCGTGGCGACGTTTCCGGCGATGATCTGCACGTTGTTCGACAGCGCCTTGAGCCGCGCGACGGCCTTGCCCACGCCTTCGGAATGGCCGTGCGCGGTGTCGATCACCACGATGTCGACGCCCGCGTCGATCAGCGCCTCGGACCGTTCAAACCCGGCATCGCCAACGGTCGAGGCCGCGGCGACCCGAAGCCGGCCCAGCTCGTCCTTGCAGGCAGACGGATTCAGCACCGCCTGTTCGCTGTCCTTCAGGGTCAGCAGGCCCGTCAGCTTGCCCTTCTTGTCGGTCACGAGAAGTTTCTCGATCCGGCGCGCCTTCATCAGGCTGCGCGCCTCTTCCAGATCGGCGGGCTCGGTCAGAATGGCGAGGTTCTCGCTGGTCATCATGACGCGCACCGGCGTCGCGTCATCCTCGGCAAAGCGCATGTCGCGGTTGGTGACGATGCCCAGAACCCGGCCATCGTCGCCCACGACGGGAAAACCGGTCACGCGATACCGCTCCATCAGCAGCTTGGCATCGGCAAGCGTCTGGTCGGGCCTGAGCGTGATGGGCGTGTAGACAATGCCCGAGACGAACCTCTTGACCCGGCGGATCTGGCGGGCCTGCTCCTCGACATCGAGATTGCGGTGCACGACGCCGATCCCACCCGACTGGGCCATCGCGATGGCCATGCGCGCCTCTGTCACCGTGTCCATCGCGCTCGACAGAAGCGGGATGTTCATCGAGATGGATTTCGTCACGCGGGTGCGGACATCGGCCTCTGACGGCAGAACGGAGGACGCCCCCGGAACAAGCAGAACATCATCGAATGTGAGTGCCTCACGAATCTCCATGGCATATCTCCGGGAGTTGCGTCGTTTGGCGGGTCCCTATCGCATGGAACAGGGCAAGGGGAAACCCACAAAGGGCGCCCCCGCGCGGCGACGACGCAATATGTCGCGCGCCCGCTAGGTCGCCCATGTCGCGCGCGGCAATGGTCCGGCGCCGACCCGTCATGCCGCTTTCATAAAGATCATGACGCGAACGGACCTTACATTGCCCGCCCCCCGGCCTATGTTCGCGCCAAACCGAGAACAAGGAACAGGCATGTCAGATCCACTCGTCATCTTCACCCCCTCCGGCAAGCGCGGGCATTTCCCGGCAGGCACTCCGGTGCTGACCGCCGCGCGGCAGCTGGGCGTGGATCTCGATTCGGTCTGCGGCGGGCGGGGGATCTGCTCGAAATGCCAGGTCAGCCCCTCTTATGGCGAATTCTCGAGACACGGCGTGACGGTTGTCGATGACGCCTTGTCGGAATGGAACGAGGTCGAGGCCCGCTATGACAGGGTCCGGGGCCTGAAGCCGGGGCGCAGGCTGGGCTGCCAGGCCACGATCCAGCATGACATCGTGATCGACGTGCCCGCCGAAAGCCAGGTCCACCGGCAGGTCGTGCGCAAGGCCGCCTCGGACCGGGTTATCGTGATGGACCCGGCCACCAAGCTTTACTACGTCACCGTCGCCGAACCCGACATGCACGAACCCTCCGGCGACATGGAGCGTCTGGGCCGCGCGCTGCGCGAGCAATGGGGCATCGAAGAGGTCACGGCCCCCCTGTCGATCCTGTCGAAGCTGCAAAAGGCGCTGCGCAAGGGCGCGTGGGCGGTGACGGTCGCGCTCCACCGGGGCCATACCGACAGCGCCGCCCGGATCATGGAAATCTGGCCCGGCTTCAACGAGGACCGCATATTCGGTCTGGCGATCGATCTGGGCTCCACCACCATCGCGGCCCACCTGACCGATCTGCGCAACGGGTCGGTCGCGGCCAGCGCAGGCGTGATGAACCCCCAGATCCGCTTTGGCGAGGACCTGATGAGCCGCGTCTCCTACGCGATGATGAACCCCGGCGGCGATCAGGAGATGACCCGCGCCGTGCGCGAGGCGATCGACGGGCTGACGGTGGAACTCGCCACCGAGGCCGGGATCTCGCCCGACCAGATCATGGAGGCGGTCTTTGTCTGCAACCCGGTGATGCATCACCTTCTTCTGGGGATCGACCCGGTGGAGCTGGGCCAAGCCCCCTTTGCGCTGGCCACCTCGAAATCGGTCAGCGTGGACGCGACCGAACTGGGGCTTTGCGGCATGAACGACCGGGCGCGCGTCTTCATCCTGCCCTGCATCGCGGGCCATGTGGGGGCCGATGCCGCCGCCGTCGCGCTGTCGGAACAGCCGGGGCAATCGGACGATCTGGTGCTGGTCGTCGATGTGGGCACCAATGCCGAGATCCTTCTGGGCGACCGGTCCCGCGTTCTGGCCTGTTCCTCGCCCACCGGGCCTGCATTCGAGGGCGCGCAGATCTCGTCCGGCCAGCGCGCCGCCCCCGGCGCCATCGAGAGGATCGAGATCGACCCCGCCACGAAGGAGCCGCGCTTTCGCGTCATCGGCTGTGATCTGTGGTCCGACGATCCGGGTTTCGCCGAGGCCACGGCCGCGACCGGGATCACCGGGATCTGCGGATCGGGCATCATCGAGGCGGTGGCCGAACTGCGCATCGCGGGGCTCTTGGACAGAGGCGGCCTGATGGGGTCGGCCGAACAGACGGGCACCGCACGAATGGTGTCCGAGGGGCGGACACATTCCTACCTGATCCATGACGGCACCGCCGAGGGCGGGCCGCGCATCACCGTCACCCAAGGCGACATCCGCGCGATCCAGCTTGCCAAATCCGCGCTCTATGCCGGTGCCCGTCTCCTGATGGATGAACGCGGGGTGGATAAGGTCGACCGCGTGGTTCTGGCGGGGGCCTTCGGTGCGCATATCTCGCCAAAGCACGCGATGGTGCTGGGCATGATCCCCGACGCACCTCTGGACAAGGTGACATCGGCCGGCAACGCGGCGGGCACGGGCGCGCGCATCGCGCTGTGTTCGGTCGCCGCACGGACCGAGATCGAACAGACAGTGCGCGAGATCACCAAGGTCGAAACCGCGATCGAGCCGAAGTTCCAGGAGCATTTCGTCAACGCCAACGCCATCCCCCACGCAACCGACCCCTTTCCCGAATTGCGCAGCCACACGCCGCTGCCCGAGGTCAGTTTCAACGCCGGGAGCTCGGGTGATGCCAGCGCCGGAGGCCGAAGGCGCAGACGACGCGGCTGAACGCACCGCCCGCGGGATCGAACCTTCCTTGCCAAAGGGCAATACAATCCAAGGCCGCTCAATTCACGCTGCCGCGATATCGTTGTGCGTCTCCTGTCGGGATGCTAGCGGTTGGAAAAACTGGAGGAGAATCATGAAAGTCAAGGCGGCCTTGTTGTTTGCTGTAGTTTCCGGGTGTCAGAGTTCCATAACAAGCCCCGAGACAATCAATATCGACGATGTCAACATAGACAACGTCAACATCGACGGCACTGAAGACGATGATACCGGCGCCGAACAAGCGTCTGTGGTGGCGTCTTCATTCGAACTCGCCAGCAACAACATCATATCCGCGGCAGGGCCTTCCACCACATACCGAGTGGAATTGCCAAACGGGCAATATGGCACCGCCTATTACGCACTTTATGAAAACGTCGAAGACGAGCTTGAAGCCTCCTCGGCCTTTGCGCTTGCCAATAACGGCGATGACCTTCAGACCGCCCCTGATGCCGGTCACGTCACCTATGACGTGGATTACGAGATGATTTATGCCACAGGCATTGCTCCCACGGAAAACATGCCGAATGCGACCGAGGCCGGATATGGCGAGATCGTCGAGGGCACACTGTCTCTCGTCGCGGATTTCGACAACAACTTGGTCACCGGATCGGACATGCAGGTTTCGGCGACTAACGGCGCGGAACAGGGAATTGCAATCTCCGGCGTGATCGGAGCGCAAGGCGAAACCAGCCAACTAGACATCATCCGTGACCTTGGTGGAAGCGTGACCGCGACGCTGATCGAACCGGGCGCCGGGACATCCGTCAACGTGATCACGGTGGACGGGTTGCTTGACGGAACGATCGGCGGCCTCGGTGTCGTCGGCGCTTTCCATGGCAACAATGGGTCCGATGCCACCTTCGCAGGGGGGTTTGTCGGTGTCGCGCAACCGCCGGGTTTATAACCCCTGGCCCGACACGCCCGCTTGACCCCGCCGCGCGCATCGCCTACCTGACGGGGCAGAGCGCGGGTATGGTGAAAAGGTATCACGCGAGCTTCCCAAGCTTAAGTTACGGGTTCGATTCCCGTTACCCGCTCCATCTCCCGGCATCCGGCGATCGCATCGCGCAAGGTGGCGAAAACTCGCTTCGTTCTTCCGTAACGGACCCTTGAGTTTCGCGGCGATCATGCCAAATATCGGATTAACGACTTGGAACGAGGGTGTGCCGCCATGACGATCCGGGAGTTTACATCTGCATATACGGACAAGGATAACCGTCTCGCATCGTTGAGTTATTTCGGAACTTTCCTCGTCTATTTCGGGACACTCTGGGCTGCGATCGAGGTGGCGGGCACCTGGTGGATCGCCGCACCTCTGATCGTGGTGAACGCGCTGTCGGGCGTGCGGCTCTATGTGCTCCAGCATGATTGCGGACACAACTCGCTCTTCTCGGGGCGCTGGATGAACGATCTGGCGGGGTTCGGTCTGTCGACCTTCACGCTCACGCCCTACCGGGCGATGCAATACAACCACAACGTCCACCACCAGCATGTGGGCGATCTGGATGAACGCCGCTCGGGCGAGATCCACACGATGACCCTGCGCGAATGGGAAGAGGCGCGCCCGGCGCAACGTCTGTGGTACCGCATCTACCGCAATCCGCTTTTCCTGATCCCGGTGGGCGGGATCTTTACCTATGTGCTGCGTTACCGCTGGCCGAAAAGCACCCTTCGCGTGGGCTGGGCCGGCGTGATGGCGCAGAACGTGGCGCTGGGGCTGTGGCTGTGGCTGATCTGGGCGCTGGCGGGGCCCGCGGGTCTGTGGGTCTATGCGGCGACGGTGGTCGTGGCGGCCTGTGTGGGGGTCTTTCTTGTCTACCTGCAGCATAATTTCGAAGACACCTACTGGGACCGCAAGCCCGATCACCGTCTGAAGGATGCGGTGATCCAGGGGTCATCGGCGCTGGATCTCGGCTGGTGGTTCGATCTGGCGACCGGCAACATCGCCTATCACGACCTGCATCACGACAATCCGCGCATTCCCTCCTACCGGCTGCGCCGCTGCCACCGCGATGCGCGCGAGGTCTTCGACCTGCCGACGATCCGCTGGCCCGAAGCGATCCGCAGTTTCAACCTCAAGCTCTGGGATGAAGAGGCCGGCCGGCTCGTTCCCTTCCCGAAGGAAAGCCGCACCGCCGCGATCCCCGCCGAATAGGCAAGGGGCGGGACAAGTCCCGCCCTACGGAGGCCATCCCTCGCCTGTCTTGCGTAGGGCGGGACTTGTCCCGCCTCCCCTGCCCGGGATCAGAGCCCGTGGCCGCGCAGGAACCCGACAAGCTGCGCCGTCGAGCCGTCCTTGCCATCGACCCCGGCGCGGCCCTCGACGACCGGTTGCAGGGCGGTGGCCAGTTCCTTGCCCAGTTCCACCCCCCATTGATCATAGGAGTTTATGCCGAGAACCGCGCCTTCCACGAAGACCCGATGCTCATAGAGCGCGATGATCCGGCCCAGCGTTGCAGGGTCGAGCCGCGGATAGGCCAGCGTCGTCGACGGCCGGTTGCCCGGGAAGACCCGGTGCCGTGCCTGCCGCTCAAGCTCCGCCCCTTCCAGCCCTTTGGCAGCCATGATCCCGCGCACCTCGTTCAGGCTGCGGCCGCGCATCAGAGCCTCGGATTGCGCCAGGCAATTGGCGACCAGCAATTGATGCTGGTGATGCAGCGCCGCGTCATTCCCTTCGGCCGCCACGAGGAATTCGCACGGCACGATCCGCGTGCCCTGATGGATCAGTTGGTAAAACGCGTGCTGGCCGTTCGTCCCCGGCTCCCCCCAGACCACCGGCCCGCTGTCGAAGGGCAGATCGACGCCATCCATGCTCACGCGCTTGCCGTTCGATTCCATCTCGAGTTGCTGAAGATAGGCCGGCAGCCGCGCCAGCCGGTTGTCATAGGGCAGAACCGCGCGGGTCGCGTATCCGCAGACCTGGTTGTGCCACAGCCCCACCAGCGCCAGCATCGCGGGCATGTTCTCGACCCAGGGGGCGGCGCGGAAATGGCGGTCCATCTCCTGCCCGCCGCGCAGGAAGGCCCGGAACGCCTGCGGACCAATGGCGATCATCAGGCTCAGCCCGATCGGCCCCCAGACGGAATAGCGCCCGCCGACCCAATCCTCGAAGCCTAAGACCCGGTCCGCCGCGATCCCGAACCCGCCCGTCTTGTCGAGCGCCGAGGACAGCGCCGCGAATTGTGCCGCCGGGTCGGCGACCCGCTCGCCCATCCAGGCGCGGGCGGTGCGGGCATTGGTCATCGTCTCGATCGTGGTGAAGGTCTTGGACGCCACGATCACCAGCGTCGTCGCGGGATCGAGCCCGGCCAGCGTGTCGGAAATGTCGGCCGGATCCACGTTCGACACGAAATGGCACCGGGGCCCGTCGTGATAGGGGCTGAGCGCGCGCACCGCCATCGCCGGGCCCAGATCGGACCCGCCGATCCCGATATTGACGACATCGGTGATCCTGCCGCCCGCACCCGCAAAGGCGCCGGACCGGACATCCTCGGCAAAGGCCTCCATCCGCGACAGCGTATCAAGCACCCCCGGCATCACGTCCTGGCCGTTCACCATCACAGGGTCGCCATCGAGATTGCGCAAGGCCGTATGCAGGACGGCGCGGCCTTCGGTCTCGTTGATGGCGCGGCCCTCGAACATCGCGTCGCGTTTGCCGGCCACACCCGTCCGGTCGAGAAGACCGATCAGCAACTCGCGCGCGGCCTCGTCGATATTCGTCTTGGAATAGTCAAAGAGCATCTCGCCCATGCCCGCCGAAAACGCCTTTGCCCGGCCGGCATCGCACATCGGCTCGAACCGGCGGCCGGCGACCGTCGCATGATAGGATTTCAGTTCATTCCACATCAGGTCACCCCTCTGCCCAGTGAATGGTGGCATTCTTCAGCACGACCGAAACCGGCGCCTCTTCGGGGCTCAGATCGCGGGCCTTTTCGATTGCGTCGCGTTTCTCGGCGCCGGTGATCAGGATGTGGATCGACATCGCATCCCGCAGGACCGCGGCCGACAGCGTCACCCGCGGCTCGGGCGCGCCGGGCGCGCGCATCGGCACCACGATGTCCTCGCCATGCAGCGCGTCGTGCAGGCGGTCGGCGCCGGGAAAGATCGAGGCGGTGTGCATGTCGGTCCCCATGCCCAGAAGCAGGACATCGATGGGCAGGCAGGGTTTCAGCCCCTCTTCGAGTTGGGCCAGGCCCGCCTCGGGTGTCTCGGCCCCGTTGTAAAGCGGAACAAGGCGCGCCGCCGCCGCCCTGTCGGTCAGAAGCCGCTGGCGGATCAGCCGCGTGTTCGACCTCTCCGACGTGTCGGGCACCCAGCGTTCATCGGTCAGCATCACGTCGACGCGGGACCAGTCCAGATCGGCGGCGCACAGGTCGTCGAACATAGGGCTCGGCGTCGTGCCACCCGGCACGGCAAGGCTGACCCTGTCTTCAATCGCCAGGGCCTGCCGCACCTCCCCCGCAAGGCGATTGGCGAGGTTCATCATAAGCAATTCGATATCGGGATATTCGATCAGGTTCATTCGATTGGCCTTTCCTTCACGATCGGCGATCCTGCCGGCTCAGGCCTTTATATCACGCCAGCGCCGGCCTTCGCGATGAAGAAGCATCTGCGCATCCTCGGGCCCGTTCGATCCCGGTTCATACAGCTTGGGCACGTCCGACCGTTCTTCCCAGGCATTGATGATCGGGTCGGTCCAGGACCAGGCCGCCTCGACCTCGTCGCCGCGCATGAACAGGGTCTGGTTGCCCCGGATCACGTCCATGATCAACCGTTCATAGGCATCGGGCACCTCTTCGGCATGTTCGCCAAGCGCCTCGGCAAAGGTCAGGTCCAGCGGCACATCGACAAGACGCATGCCCCCCGGCCCCGGCTCCTTGATTGTGACCTGAAGGTCGATGCCCTCGTTCGGTTGCAGCCGGATCGACAGGATGTTGCGATGCCGCGCCACGTCGCCTTCAAAGATGGTGTGACCCAGATCCTTGAACACCACCGCGATCTCGGAGGAGCGGGCCTTCATCTTCTTGCCGGTGCGCAGGTAGAACGGCACGCCCGCCCACCGCCAGTTCGCGATCTCGCAGCGCAGCGCGATAAAGCTTTCGGTAAAGCTGCGCGGGTTGTCGGCATCCTCGCGATAGCTGGGCTCCGACTCCGTCGCCTCGTATTGGCCGCGCACGATGTGATGGGCCGGCACCGATTGCAGCGCCCGGATGACCTTGAGCTTTTCGTCGCGCACCGCATCGGCGTCGAACTGTCCCGGAGGCTCCATCGCGATCAGGCAGACCAGTTGCATCAGGTGGTTCTGCACCATGTCCCGCATCGCGCCCGACTTGTCGTAATAGGCGCCGCGCCCACCCACGCCCACCGTCTCGGCCACGGTGATCTGGATGTGATCGACATAATGGTTGTTCCAGAGCGGCTCGAACAGGACATTGCCGAACCTGACGGCCATCAGGTTCTGGACCGTCTCCTTGCCCAGGTAATGGTCGATGCGGTAAATCTGGCCTTCGTTGAAATGTTCGGCCAGCGTCCGGTTGAGGTCGCGCGCCCCGGCAAGGTCGCGACCGAAGGGTTTTTCAACCACGATCCGGCTTTGATCATCGGCGATGGCGTGCTTGTGCAGCCGCTCGGCCAGCGCCCCGAAAAGCGACGGCGCGACCGAGAAATAAAAGGCGCGCACCACATCCGCGCGCATCAGCCGGGCAAGGTCGGACCAGCCCCCTTCGCCGGTCGCATCCACCGTCACGAAATGCAGCTGCCCCAGAAAGGCGTCGAGGTTCTCGGCATCCGACTTTTCCCCGCCGCCGAATTCGCCGATCGCCTCGCGCACCATCTGCCGATAGGCGTCATCGCTCATTTCCGAACGTGCCGCGCCGATCACCCGCGAATCCGGCGGCATCTGACCGGCGATGAACCGGCGAAACAGGCCCGGCAGGATCTTGCGCCTTGCAAGATCGCCGGTTCCGCCAAAGATCACGAGATCGAACGTATCGACCGGGATGACGCGAGAGACCATACCATTCTCCTCGTTGCGACCACCGCCGCTTGTTAGCGCTAACGGCGGCTGGGTATCCCCTCCGCTATCCGAAGTCTAGCGCGAAGTCCCCCCGGCTTTCCACAATGCTCCGGGCTCTGGCCGGCAAGTCATGGCACAAGGCCCCGGGGATGGCTTGCGCCATATCACCGGAGGCGGGTCATGTCATTCAATCGTGAAGGCGGATCCCTGTCCCGGCCGATCGGGATGGATCGACGCCATCCGCCGCTGGCGCAAGGCATCGGCACCGGCCATCCGGCCACGCAATTGCCGCCGGCCCACCGGACCCGCGGCCAATGATCCGAAAATTCTATTCGGCCTTGTCCATGGAGGCCGCGTTGACCTGCATGTAACCGGCCTCGCCCAGACGCTCGAACAGCTCGATCTGCGTCTCGAGAAAGTCGATATGTCCCTCTTCGTCGGCCATGAGGCCTTCAAAAAGCTTCATCGTCACGTAATCCCCGACAGAATGGCAATATTCGCGCGCCTCCTTGTAGAGGGCGCGGGCCTCCTGTTCGGCGGCAAGGTCGCAATCCAGCGTCTCGCGCGGGGTCTGGCCGATCCTGAGCGGGTCGAGCTTTTGCAGGTTGGGATGCCCTTCGAGAAAGATGATCCGTTCGATCAGGCTGTCGGCGTGGTGCATCTCCTCGATGCTTTCCTCGCGGCTTTTCGCGGCCATGTGCGCAAGACCCCAGTCCTGCTGCAACCGATAGTGCAGCCAATACTGGCTGACGGCGGTCAGTTCGCTGCGCAACGCGCGATTGAGATAGTCGAGAACCTTGGCATCACCCTTCAATGATCTGCTCCTTTTCTGATGGCCGATCCGAGGTTCATCAGTTCGGCCGGGATTTCCAGACTGCTGTTGCGCCTCATCGTGTCAAGGAAAAGCGGCATGCACCCGCCGCAATCTGCCGCCTTGCCAAGGGCGCGATAGACCTTGCCCGGCGTGATCAGGGTATCCGGATCGGCGCGGCGCATCCAGGTGATGGCCGAATCGATATCCTTGTCGGTGATGTGCTGGCAATGGCAGATGATCATGGAGCAGGAATCCGACTATTTCGGTCAGAATACATCCCGCCAAGGGTGGCGCAAGAGAAACCGACAAAACCTGTCAGGTTTTCCGCCGTGTCAAATGGCCTCAGGCCTCCAGCTCGCTGTCCCAGTAGAGGAAGTCGAACCACGTCTCGTGCAGGTAGTTCGGCGGAAACCGCCGGCCCATGTTGCGCAACTCCTCCGAGCCGGGTTGCCGCGGCGGCTTGCGCAGGGCAAGGCCCGACTGGCGCAGCGATTTGCTGCCCTTCTTCAGGTTGCAGCGCGAACAGGCCGCCACCACGTTTTCCCAGCTTGTCACGCCGCCGCGCGCCCGTGGCACCACGTGATCAAAGGTCAGATCGCCCCTGTCGCCGCAATACTGGCAGCGGAATTCGTCGCGCAGGAACAGGTTGAACCGGGTGAAGGCCACGCGTTTCTGCGGTTTGACGTAATCCTTGAGGACCACGACCGAGGGAATGCGGATGATGGTGCTGGGGCTGTGGACGAATTCGTCATATTCGGCCACGATGTTGACCCGTTCCAGCCAGACGGCCTTCACCGCCTCCTGCCAGGGCCACAAGGATAGCGGGTAGTAGGAAAGCGGCCGATAATCCGCGTTCAGCACAAGGGCGGGATGCGTCCGCAGCGCCCCCGGGGCCCTCGTGAATTCTGTTCTGAAATCGCCGTCCATCAATGACTCCGCCCTCGCCTGCCCGCCTCACCCGGCGCCAGAGCGGGGGACCCGCCCCGACCGATATACCTTGACTATATCTCGTGGATCACCTCTGGCAAGCGCACAGGTGCACACAAGATGTCGCGATTGTGATAGGCAGGATTCGTAACGCCCCGATGACGCGATGCCCGCCCGCCCCGACGCGCGCCCTCAGAACGCCCCGCAGAATGGTCAGCGCGCGTCCGGAAGGCAGAGAGGCGTCCCCGTGATGACCAGTTTCGCGCGACCCGTGGCCTTGGCCTCGTAGAGCGCGCGATCAGCCGCGCGGTAGGCCTCGATGGATGACACGCCCTGCCCCGCAAGAACGGCCCCGGCCGACAGGGTGACGCTCACCAGAGGGCCGCCCTCCTCGCGCGCGACCACGACGGGGCGGCAGAGCCGCGCCTCCAGCCCACGAAGGCTCCCCTCGCTGGCACCAAGGCAGAACAGGGCGAATTCCTCGCCGCCATAGCGCGCCGCGATATCGCCTTGCGACAAAAGGTCGGTCAGTTGCACGGCCAGCGCCTGAAGGCAGACATCGCCGATGTCATGGCCCAGGCTGTCGTTGATCCGCTTGAAATGGTCGGCATCCGCCAGAACCAGCGCGCCCGCATTCGCGAAGGTGCCGCCCGGTGCCACCTGGTCCAGAAAGGCGCGGCGGTTCGGCAGGCCGGTCAGCATGTCGGTCGTGGCAAGGCGCAGCAACCTGTCCTGAAGCTGTTTCTGGTGGCGCAGGCTGATCAGCAGGGTCCAGACCACCGGGGCCGAGATCACGAGCGCCGTCAGCGCCGTCAGATGCAGTTCGTCCAGCGGGTCGGAAAACAGCACCAGAACCGTGACGAGGGCAGTCACCAGAACGACAGCCTCGATCGTGATGAAAGTCACGATCAGCGCCCGGGTCGAACCGGGCGTCAACTTGACGATCAGTCTTTGCAAGCCCGGCCACCCTTCTTCACATGGTGAAGGGTGTTTAGGGCGGGATGTCTCAAGAAGACGTTACCACCTCGGAACAATCGATACACACCATCACACTCAATACCCCAGACGCTCGCGCATGAAGGCCAGCGCCACCGACAACCCGTCCGGCGCGATCCCGTGGCCCGTGCCCTTCATGACATGGGCATAGACTTCTTTCCAGCCGGCCTGCTGCAATGCCTCGGCGGCTTCGGGAAGGCTCTGGACCGGGACCATGTCATCCTGATCGCCATGAACCAGCAGGACGGGCGGGCGGGATTTCACCTCGTCGGACAGAAGCTCGGGCGCCATCAGCCGGCCCGAAAAGGCCGCGATCCCCGCCACCGGATCCTCGCGGCGGGGCGCCACATGCAAGGACATCATGGTGCCCTGGCTGAAGCCGAACAGCATCACCTGTTCCGGCAGCAGATCCTCATCGACCATCACCCCGTCGAGAAATGCGTCAAGATCGGCGGCGGCGTGCAGCATCCCCTCCTGCGCCGCCTCCTCCGACGATCCGTCGATCCACGGGATCGGGAACCACTGGTATCCCATCGGCGCGCCGGCGCAGGCCTCGGGCGCATCGGGGGCAAGAAACAGCGTGTAGGGCATGTGTTCGGCCAGAGGATCGGCCAGCCCCATCAGATCGGCCCCGTTGGCGCCATAGCCGTGCAGGAAGATCACCGCCGATCTCAACTCCCCGCTCAGCGGGTCTCGGCGGTCGGTCGTGAGGGCTCGGGTCATGGGATACTCCGCAAGGACAACTCGCCCAAGGGTCTATCCCGCCGGGTGCCTTGCGGCAACAGGCCCGCTAACGCACGCCCTCGCGCCCCTTGTCGACCCGGTAGTGCGCCCACAGGATGCGCGCCGCGACCGACCGCCAGGGCCGCCACGGCTCGGCCATGCCGCGCAGGGCCTTTTCGGTCGGGCGCGCCTCCAGAGCGAAGAGGCTTTGCGCCGACACCTGCAGGGCAAGGTCGCCCGCGGGCAGCACATCGGCGCGGCCAAGGCTGAACATCGCATAGATCTCGGCCGTCCAGCGCCCGATCCCGGTCACGGAAGTGAGCGTTGCGACGACCTCATCCGTGGCAGCATCGCGCAGACCGTCGAAATCGAGATCGGCCTCGGCCAGCGCGCGGAAATAGCGAATCTTGGGCCGCGACAGCCCGATCGCCGCCAGATCGGCATCCGAGGCCGCAAGGATCGGCCCCGGCGCATCGAAGCCCGCCTCCTGCACCCGGGCCCAGATCGCGGCGGCGGACGCCGTGCTGACCTGCTGGCTCACGATGGCGGAGGCCAGTTCGCCAAACCCCTCGGGCCTGAGCCGCAGGGGCAGCGGGCCCGTCGCATCAAGCGCGCGCGCGAATTCGGGCACCCGGGCGGCAAGCCATTCGGCCCCCTCAGCCACGCAATCCGGCCTCTCGATCACCCGCATTGCGCCTTGGCCCATCGCAGCGCGCTCGAGACATCGCTCACGGTCGCGACCTCGGGCAAGGCCGGTCGCGCAATCATCAGGACAGGCAGGCCAAGCGCGCGCGCCGCATCGAGTTTCGACCGGCTGAGCGCGCCGCCGGCATTCTTGACCACAAGGGCGTCGATCTTCAGATCTCGGAAAAGCGCGATCTCCTCCTCCGTCGAAAAGGGCGGTTTGCCAATGATATAGCGGCCGTTCCTGAGCGGGAACTCGCCTTCTGCCGGGTCGATCTGCCGGCAATAGACGCGCCGCGCGCCCAGATTGGCAAAGCGTGCAATCGTCTGGCGGCCGGTCGCGAGAAAGACCGTGGCGTCAGCCGGCAGATGGTCCACCGCCTCCTCCTCCGCAGCGATGATCGTCCAGCGGTCGCCGGGGCCGGCGCGCCATTCCGGCCGGTCGAGGCAGAGAGAGGGCAGCCCCCGCTCGCCAGCGATCCGGGCAGTGCGCGCGGTTATGCGCGTGGCGAAGGGGTGGGTCGCATCGAGGATCGCGCTAATCCGCGCCTTGTCCAGAAAGGCGCGAAACCCGTCCTCGCCGCCAAATCCGCCGATCCGTGTCGGGATCGGCAGGGGCGACGGCGCGCGCGTCGCCCCGGCAAGCGAGGCCACCGCGTCGATCCCCCGTTCCGCCAGCCCCTCGGCGATCCGGCGCGCCTCGCCGGTTCCGGCCAGAAGCAGAAGCGTCATGGCCCGGCCCGCGCGAGGATCTCGCCCACCCGGTCGATCACGACAATGTCCAGCACCTCGGGCGCCGCGCCCTCCGAAAACATCGTCCGCGCCCGGACAAGACATTCCCGCGCCACGCGATCCGCCAATGGTTTCCCTGCAACTTCATAAGCTTGAAGAGCGGTATTCATGTTGGCCAGTCGCGCATCTCCCATCCATTCGGCCAGCAGGTCGAAATCGACCTGACTGCGCCCCGAATGCAGGTCGCTCGCACCCTGGGCGAGTTTCGTCAGCTTGCCGATGCCGCCACCGATGGTCAGCCTTTCCACCGGATGGCGGCGCAGATACTTGATCATCCCACCCACGAAATCCCCCATGTCGAGCATCGCGTGATCGGGCAGACCGTAAAGCTGCTGAACCACGCGCTCGGACGTGGCGCCGGTGCAGCCGGCCACATGGGCCTGCCCCACGGCGCGCGCCACGTCGATGCCGCGATGGATCGAGGCGATCCACGCCGCGCAGGAAAACGGCCGCACGATGCCCGTCGTGCCCAGGATCGACAGCCCGCCCTCGATGCCAAGGCGCGGATTCCAGGTCTTTTTCGCGATCTCGGCGCCGCCGGGGACGGCGACCGTGATCTCCACATCGGGGGCCGCGCCATGCTCACCCGCCATCTCGGCCACCACCTCGTCCATCATGGCGCGGGGAACGGGGTTGATCGCAGGCTCCCCGGGCGGGATCGGCAGGCCCGGTTTCGTCACCGTGCCCACACCTTCGCCCGCGCGAAAGACGACCCCGCCCGCCGAGGCCCGCACACGCACCCGGATCGTGGCGCCGTGGGTCACGTCCGGGTCGTCGCCCGCATCCTTGACCACGCCCGCCTCGGCCCAGCCGTCGCCCAGAGCCGCGTCGACGATGTCGAATTCGGGCGTTTCGCCCTTGGGCAGCGTGATCGTCACCCGACCGGGAATCGCCCCGCCCCACAGCCCCGCCAGCGCCGCCTTGAGAGCGGCGGTCGCACAGGCGCCGGTCGTCCAGCCGCGGCGCAGCTCTGTCTGGGGCTTGCGTGTCACGGGGCGGACTATAGGGGCGGGCCTCTCTGCCGCCAATGCGCATCTGTTGGTCGCAAGTCCTCTTTCTTGCGCGGCCGAACGGCGCCATAAGGGGGGTCATGACTCGCCACGCATTGCCACACGGGGACTGGCCCCGGCTTGAACAGGGATGGGTCTGGCTCTGCGGTGCGGGGCCGGGCGATCCGGGTCTGCTGACGCTGCATGCGCTCAATGCGCTGGGTCAGGCGGATGTGGTCGTCTATGACGCGCTGGTGCAGGAAGAGATCCTCGACTGGGCCCCGCAGGCCGAGCGGATCTATGCGGGCAAGCGCGGCGGCAAGCCCTCGCCCCTGCAGCGCGACATTTCCCTGCGGCTGGTGGCGCTGGCGCGCGAGGGCAAGCGGGTCCTGCGGCTGAAAGGCGGCGATCCTTTCGTCTTTGGCCGTGGCGGCGAAGAGGCGCAGACCCTGATCCAGAACGGCATCCCGGTGCGGATCGTGCCGGGTATCAGCGCAGGGATAGGCGGGCTGGCCTATGCGGGCATCCCCGTCACCCATCGCGACGTGAATCAGTCGGTCACCTTCGTCACCGGACACGACCAGTCGGGCCAGACGCCCGGGTCGCTGGACTGGGAGGCGATCGCCCGCGGCAGCCAGGTCATCGTGATCTACATGGGAATGAAGCATATCGCCCAGATCACCGGCGCCCTGATCGCGGCGGGCCGCCCGGCCGCCGAACCCGTCGCCGTCGTCACCACCGCCACGACCCCGTCACAGCAGGTGCTGGAGACGACCCTTGGCACGGCGGTCGAAGATGTGGCGCGTGCGGCGCTGGAGCCACCGGCGATCATCTGCGTTGGCCGGTCGGTCCTCATGCGGCAGGTGCTGGACTGGCAGGCGCTTGCCCGCGGCGAGGCGCCGCGCAACCTCGATCCTCTTGGCCGGGGCGACGCGGCGGCCAGCGCCTGACATGGGCGGACTGATTGTTGCTGCACCGTCATCGGGGGCGGGCAAGACGACGGTGACGCTGGGCCTCTTGCGCCATCTGGCCCGCGAAGGCCTGCCCGTGCGGTCGGCCAAATCCGGCCCCGACTATATCGACCCGCGCTTTCACGAGGCAGCGACAGGCGCACCCTGCCCCAATCTCGACGCCTGGGCCATGACGCCGGACCGGATCCGCGCCCTTGCCTCGGGCGACGGGGCGCTGATCATCGAAGGCGCGATGGGCCTCTTCGACGGCGCGCCGCCCGACAATCGCGGCGCCACCGCCGATCTGGCGCGCCTCCTTGGCCTGCCGGTCATCCTGATCGTCGATGCGGCTCGGATGTCGGGCTCGGTCGCACCGCTGGTCGCGGGGTTCGCCGCCCATGACGCGCAGGTCAGGGTGGCAGGCGTCATCCTCAACAATGTGGGCTCGCCCCGGCACGAGGCGATGCTGCGCCGCGCCCTCGAGACCGGGCCGCCGGTGCTGGGCGCCCTGCCCCGGACGCCCGGCCTGCACCACCCCTCGCGGCATCTGGGCCTTGTCCAGGCCGATGAGCGCGCGGATCTCGCGGCTTTCCTCGACACCGCCGCGGATCTGGTGGCCCGGCATGTGGATATGGGCGCTCTCATGGCGCGCGCCCGGCCGCTGGTCGCGGGGGGCACGGCCGCGCGCCTTGCCCCGCCCGCCCAGCGGATCGCCGTGGCCCGGGACGCGGCCTTCAGCTTTGCCTATCCGCACATGCTGGACGACTGGCGCGCCGCGGGAGCCGAGATCCTGTTCTTCTCGCCGCTGGCCGACGATCCGGTGCCCGCGGCGGATTTCGTCTTTCTTCCGGGCGGATATCCCGAATTGCACGGGCCCACCCTCGCTTCGGCCCGGACCTTCCTGCACACGCTGAGGGGGGCCGCGCAGCGGGTGCCGGTCTATGGCGAATGCGGCGGCTACATGGTTCTGGGCGAGGCGCTGACCAATGCCGAGGGGCGCCGGTTCCCCATGGCGGGCCTTCTGCCGCTCGAGACCTCGTTTGCCACGCGCAGGCTGCATCTGGGCTACCGCAGCCTGATTGCCGCGTCCGGCCCGATGGAGGGGGACTGGCGCGGGCACGAGTTCCACTATGCGACCACGCTCCGCGCCGATGGCGCGCCGCTTTTCGCCGCGCGGGATGCGGAAGGTGCTGCGTTGAATCCCATGGGTCTGCGCCGCGATCTGGTCTGCGGGTCCTTCGCGCATCTGGTCGATCGCGCGACCTGAACGCGGCCCATTGCATTCATGGAATTGCATGATTAACGAGTGAAGCATGAGCAGCCTGACCCAACCCGAATTCGACGAAGACCGCCGCGCAAGGCGCAACGTCGCCGTCCTTGTCGCGGCCCAGGCGATCCTGGGGTCGCAGATGTCGATGATCTTCGTCTCGAGCAGCCTTGCGGGCAACATGTTGGCCTGGAATGCCTGCCTCGCGACGCTGCCGATCTCGATGGTCGTGTTCGGGTCGATGACGACGGCGCCGTGGCTCTCGCCGCTGATGCAGTCGCGCGGGCGGCGCTTCGGCTTTTTCGTGGGCGCGATCGGGGGGGCGGTCGGCGCGGCGATCTCGGCCTGGGCCATGCTGATCGGAAGCTTCGGTCTGTTTCTGGTGGGGTCTTACCTGACGGGGATCTACATGTCGGCGCAGGGCTTCTACCGTTTTGCCGCAACCGACGTCGCATCGGAGAAATACAAGCCCCAGGCGATTTCCTATGTGATGGCGGGCGGGCTCTTGTCGGCAGTCTTCGGGCCGCAGCTGAACAAGCTGGTCCAGGACGCCTATGTCATCCCCTTCCTGGGGACATATGTGGCGATCTTTGCGATCAACGTGGTGGGGCTCTTCCTGTTCTTCCTGCTCGACCTTCCGGGCGGCACTCGCGGCCAGCCCGTCGATGAGGAGGCGCCAAGATCACGCTCGACGAAGGAGCTGCTGGGCAATCCGGTGATCGCGGTCGCGATCATCTGCGGGATGGTGTCCTATGCGCTGATGAACCTCGTGATGACCTCGGCCCCGCTGGCGGCGGTGGGCTGCGGCTTCACGCCGAACGACGCAAACGACATGATCTCGGCCCATGTGCTGGCGATGTTCGTGCCCTCGTTCTTCACCGGGCACCTGATCAACCGGTTCGGCACGACGACCATCATCGCCGCGGGTCTCGTGATCCTGGCCCTGGCCGGCATGACGGCACTGGCGGGGGTGGAACTGGGCAACTTCTTCGTTGCGCTGATCCTACTGGGGATCGGATGGAACTTCGGCTTCATCGGCGCGACGACGATGCTGGCCCAGGCGCATCGGCCCGAAGAGCGCGGCCGGGTCCAGGGCCTCAACGACATGATCGTCTTTGGCTGCGTGACGCTGGCGAGCCTTGCCTCGGGCGGATTGCTGAATTGTTCGGGCGGCTCGCCCGTCGAAGGCTGGAGCGCGGTGAACCTTGCCATGATCCCGTTCCTGATGCTGGCAGGCGCCTCGCTGACATGGCTCGCCAGCCGCGCGCGGGCGGCCTGAACGGGGGCGCCGATTTCTTGAAAAGAAATCGTGCCGGAAACTTCCAAAGTTTCCGGCGCCCCCGGGCGGGCGGGCTCTACCAGCCGCCTGTCAGGGACTTGACGAGGATCCGGCTCTTTTTCGCGAATTCCGACGGGGCGAGCCGGCCCTGGGCCACGGCGGCCGGATCGCGGCGGGCCCGGGCGAGAACGGGCCGCGCAAGACTGGCCAGCCTGAGCGCCGGGATCGCCGGATCGACACCCCGCGCCGCCCGCGCCGAGGCGAGCCGTTCGAGGCCTTCCTCCGCCAGCGCGCGCACGGCCTCGGCCCGGCCATCGGCGAGCGGCCGCACGCCGCGCGCCTCATAGGCCGGGATCGCCATGAACCAGTTGGCCAGCCCCATGGCAAAGCCCGCATCCCGCGCCACGCGGGCCTGCCCATCGGGCAATCCCAGCGACGCGGCAGCCAGCCAGACCAGTTCGCCCCCCGTCGCCTCGATATGGGCGCGAAACGCATCGGTATCGTCGAAGCCCTCGCCTTCGATATCCCAGATGCGCGCCGCGATCAGCCGGTCCAGGCTCTCCTGCGGCAACCCCATCCCGGTCATCACCCGCGCAAGCGGCGCTGCCACCTCGTGGGCGCGGGGCGGTTTGCCTGCCAGCGCCTCGGCCACCGCGTCATGCCACCATTGCAACCGCATCCGTGCGATGATCGGCTCTGCCGTCACGAAGGGCGCGCGCGACACCTCGACGTTCATGGCCAATATCGGAAAGAGGCGGGCCCTGGCGGCGGGCGGCGCGGCCATCGCAATCAGGAACCGGTCGGGATCGCCCCGTCGCACCAGCTCCGCGCAGGCATTGACCTGATCGGCGGGAGGGTCGGCGTCGGTCACGCCCGCGCCCCGTCGCGCACCAGCTTCCAGGTCACCGCATCCAGCAGCGCCTCGAACGAGGCCTCGACGATATTGGCCGACACGCCCACCGTCGACCAGCGCCGACCCTGCCCGTCCTCATTGTCGATGATCACGCGGGTGACCGCCTCGGTCCCGCCATTGGTGATCCGCACCTTGTAATCGACAAGCCGCAGATCATCGATGATCGCCTGGTAGGGGCCCAGATCCTGCGCCAGCGCCCGGCTCAGCGCATTGACCGGCCCCGCATCCTGCCTGTCGGAGGCGCCTTCGTTCTTGTAGTAACTCGTCCGTTTCGATCCGTCGGGCAGCGTGACCGTCACCACGGCCTCGGATTCGACGACCAGCTCCCCCCTGGCATTGCGCCTGCGTTCGGAAATCACGCGATACCGCTCCACGTCGAAGAATTTCGGCAGGAGGCCCAGCTCCCGCCGCGCGAGTATCTCGAAGCTGGCCTGCGCCGTGTCATAGGCATAGCCGTTGCCCTCGCGCGCCTTGATCGCATCTAGGATGCGGCCAAGTGCCGGATCCCCCGGCGCCACCTCGAGTCCCGCTTCCGCCAGCCTCTGGCGCAGGTTCGACTGCCCCGCCTGGTTCGACATCGGCACGATGCGCGCATTGCCCACAAGCGCCGGGTCCACATGTTCGTAGGTCGTGGGATCCTTGGCGATGGCACTGGCATGCAGCCCTGCCTTGTGGGCAAAGGCCGAGGTGCCGACATAGGGCGCCTGCTTCGACGGCACCCGGTTCAGGATCTCGTCCAGAAGGCCCGAAACCTTGCGCAGGGAGCGCAAGGCATCGTGGCTCACCCCCGTCTCGAACCGGCTGGCATAGGGCTGTTTCAGCAAGAGCGTGGGGATCAGCGTCGTCAGGTTGGCATTGCCGCAGCGCTCGCCCAGACCGTTGAGCGTGCCCTGAATCTGGCGCGCGCCCGCATCCACCGCGGCCAGCGTGTTGGCGACCGCGTTGCCGGTGTCGTCATGGGTATGGATGCCGAGCCTGTCGCCGGGGATACCGGCGGCGATCACCGCGCCGACGATCTCGCGCACCTCGTGGGGCAGCGTGCCGCCATTGGTGTCGCACAGAACGATCCAGCGGCAGCCCGCCTCGAACGCCGCCTGCACGACCTCGATCGCGTAATCGGGGTTCGACTTGTAGCCGTCGAAGAAATGCTCCGCATCGAACAGCGTCTCGCGCCCCAACCCCGCAATATGGGCGAAGGAGGCGCGGACGTTTTCCACGTTTTCCTCCAGCGTGATGCCAAGCGCGGTGGTCACATGGAAATCGTGCGATTTGCCCACAAGGCAGACGGCCGGCGTGCCCGCATTGATCACGCCCGCAAGCACATCGTCATTCGCCGCCGACCGGCCCGCCCGCTTGGTCATGCCGAAGGCGGTGATCGTGGCCCGCGTCTCGAGCCCCGCCTCGAAGAACGCGCTGTCGGTCGGGTTCGCGCCGGGCCAGCCACCCTCGATATAGTCGACGCCAAGCGCGTCGAGCGCGTGGGCAATGCGCACCTTGTCCTCGGTCGAGAATTGCACCCCTTGGGTTTGCTGTCCGTCGCGCAGCGTGGTGTCATAGAGATAGAGGCGTTCGGTCATCGCCCAGCCCTTTCCGTATCTGCAATCGAGCAGGAGCGCGCGTTCAGGCGCCCCGCGAAACCGGCGCGTATGCGCCAAGCCCGACCTCCCCCCCCGGAGGGCTTTCGTCGGATCGCCGCCGCGCGCGTGTCGGTGATGCTTTGGAGTGCGCTCGCCGCAAGGATTTCAGGGCCCACCCGAGGTCGGGCTTGGCGCATCCCCGCCTCAGTCATCGGACAAGGCCTCCAGCTTCGAGGGGTCAAATCCAGCGCCCGGGACCAGTTCGACGCCCTCTTTCGACATGCGCACCTCGACCCCGGCCTCGATCAAGCCACCCTTGAGACGGTCCACACCAGAGAAATCCTTGGTGTGCATCGCGGCATTCCGCATTTCTGCTAGCCTTCTGGCCAAGGGATGGAGATCAGGCGTCTTGGTCCATTCCCCGAGGTCGGGTTGCAGCAGCCCGAGCAGCCTAGCGGACGCTAGAAACTGCCCTGCAAGTCTACTCCATTCATCGGAAGCGGTGCCCGGCTCAGGCGTTTCCCATGTCGACCCTGCCTTCTGGAACAGGGCCTGACCAAAATGGCCGAGGTCACTCAGGACCCCCGGTGTGTTCAGGTCATCGGACAGAAGGTCCACTACTTGTGCAATCGGAACGGTCGGCTCTACACCCTCGACCATCTTCCGCCATCTTCGCAAAGACCGCTCCGCTTGTTGCACCTTCTTCTCCGTCCAGTCCATCGGCTTGCGGTAATGCGTGCTCAGCATCACGAACCGGATCACCTCGCCCGGCACGCCCTGATCGAGCAAATCGCGCACGGTGAAGAAATTGCCAAGCGATTTGGACATCTTCTTGCCCTCGACCTGAAGCATCTCGTTATGCATCCAGACCCGCGCCATTTCGGCGGTGTCGTTGGCACAGCAGCTCTGGGCGATCTCGTTCTCGTGATGCGGAAACATCAGGTCGTTGCCGCCGCCATGGATGTCGAAGGTGTGCGGATGCGCCCGCGCCTCCGCCGACAGGCTGTCCTTCACATCCTCCCAAAGCAGCTTTTCCGCCATGGCCGAGCATTCGATATGCCAGCCCGGCCGCCCGCGGCCCCAGGGGCTGTCCCAGCCGGGCAGATCGGGGGGTGAGGGTTTCCACAGGACGAAATCCATCGGGTTGCGCTTGTAGGGCGCAACCTCGACCCGCGCGCCCGCGATCATGTCGTCGACCGACCGGCCCGACAGCCGCCCATAGCCCTCGGCCCAGGACTCCACGGCAAACAGCACATGGCCCTCGGCCTCGTAGGCATGGCCCCTGTCGATCAGCTGCCCGATCATCGCGATCATCTGCGGGATATGGGCGGTGGCGCGCGGCATGTGGGTCGGCTCCATCACGCCGATGGCGGCCATGTCGTCCAGATACCAGCCCGTCGTCTCGCCGGTGATCTCGGCGATGGGCCGCCCCGTCTCGGCCGCGCGGGCGTTGATCTTGTCGTCGACGTCGGTGAAGTTGCGCACATAGGTCACATGATCCGACCCGTATTCCTGGCGCAGGAGCCGGAACAGCACGTCGAACACGATCGCGGGCCGCGCATTGCCCAGATGCGCCCGGTCATAGACGGTGGGCCCGCAGACATACATCCGGACATTGCCCGGATCGAGCGGGACGAAATCTTCCTTGCGGCGGGTCTTGGTGTTGTAGAGGCGGATCATCAGACGTCTTTCGGCTCGAGGGTCTTCGCCCGCGGGCTTGGCTGATTTCACCTGGGATGGAAAGATGTGAAAAGCGGCCCGCGACGCGTGTCAGCAGGGAATAATGCAGCAGATAATGATGCGGCGATGGCTCTTCATGTCAGCGCCATAGCAGGCGCGGCCATCTCAGTCCAGTCCGGCCTGCGCAAGATCGGCCAGTTTGCGGATCGTGTTGAGGTTTCGGGCCGTCATCTCCGTTCCTGTCAGAACACGCGCCATGCGCTGTGCTAGGGCCGACCGGGCGATCCCCGACGGCGCGTGCAACCATGCAAGCCCGTCGCCGATAACGAGCGCTTCGTCCGGCGCGCGCAGCGCGCGGAGTGCCGACCGGTCGACCTCCGGCTTCGACCACAGGAAGAACCCGTGAACACGGCTCCCGGGCGCCCCGGCGAAAGGGCAATCCGTCGCGGCCGCCACCATCCGCGCGGCGGGCAGGACAAGGACCGGGATCGCTGTGCCTGTCGCCTGCCCAAGCGCGGCTTCGAGGTCGGAGGCCAGCGCGCCCTCGGGTCCCTCGGCCCGGAACAGCAGGTTTCCGCTCGCGATCACGGTGCGGATGTCGCGCCAGCCCAAGCCTGCGGCCAGCGCCCGCAATTCGGCCATCGCGATCCTGCGGCCAGCGCCGACATTCACCCCGCGCAGCAAGGCGACCTTCAGAACCATTGCCAGCCCCCTTTTCCCGAGAGATACTCCCCTCATGACACAGGACCGCGTCAATCGTATCTGCACAACCCTTCCGGGCGCCGAGAAATCCGACCCTTGGGGCGGTGGCCATGATGCCTGGAAGGTCGGCGGCAAGATGTTCGCCTGCCGTGGCGCGATGCAGACCGGCACCTCGGTCAAGACCGGCAGCATCGAGACCGCGCAAATGCTGATCGACGCCGGCATCGGCGCCAAGGCACCCTATTTCCACAAAAGCTGGATTCTGCTGCCCGAGACCTGCCCCGATGACGAGCTTCGTCACAGGCTCGAGACGTCCTATCGGCTGGTGCGGGCGGGGCTGACGAAAAAGGCCCAGGCCGCGCTCGACCCGTTCTGAGCGGTCCCGCGAGGGTCGGCGCGCGTAGGGCGGGACTTGTCCCGCCCCCCCGCATCGCGATCACGCGTAGCTGACCACCTCGATCTCGATCCCGTTCTCCTCGTGGAAATAGAACCGCCGGCCGGGCTCGTAATCGGCATGTGAAAAGGGCGTGTAGCCGCGCGCCCTGACCCGCGCCTCCACCGCGTCGAGGTCGTCGACCACGACACCGATATGGTTCAGCCCGCCCTTCGTGACATAGCTGCTTGGCCCCGCCGCAGCGGGCGCGTCGCCCGGCCCTGAATAGACGGCGAGATAATCGTCCTCGCCGCCTACATGGAGGCTCCGCCCGCCATGGATCGCCGCGCCCGACCAGCGGACGTGCCAGCCGAACAGATCACACAGCATCGCGGCCGTCGCATCCGCGTCCGCGACCGTCACGTTCACATGTTCCAGCCGGGCCATCATTGCGGCCCCCTCCGCCGCGCGAACCGCGACCAGAATCCGCGCCGCGCAGGCGCCTTGTCCATCATCACCCGGAGGCATCCGCATTCAAGGTCATGGCCCCAGCCCAGCCCGTCCCGCTTGAGGGCGCTGATCGCGTCCGGGTCAAGGCAATAGGCTCTTGTCGTCAGTCGTGTCATCCATCGATCTCCTTCTGGATTTTCTCGTGCGACTCTGTCTTAATTTCTCAAGTCAACTTCCGATCAAGGACGAAATGACCCGACCCTCCCAAGGCCTGACCATCGGGGATCTCGCGGACAGGACCGGCCTCGCCGTCTCCGCCATCCGGTTTTACGAGACCCACGGCATCGTGCGCCCGGTCCGCAATGCCGGCGGGCATCGCCGCTACGGTCGCGCCGATATCCGGCGGCTCTCCTTCGCGATGATCGCGCAACAGCTGGGGTTTCCGCTCTCCGAGATCGGGGCGCGTCTGGCCGCCCTTCCCGACCACCGGGCACCCAGCCGGGCCGACTGGGCCGCCATCGCCACCGAATTCCGCGACGACATCGACGACCGCATCCGGCGACTGGTCGAGCTGCGCGACAATCTGGACGGCTGCATCGGCTGCGGTTGCCTGTCGCTCGAGACCTGCGCGCTCTACAATCCGCAGGACCGCGCGGGCCGCCTTGGCACCGGGCCGCGCTACCTCATGGGCGATTCGTCCTCGGACATCTGATTGACAATCCCGCCCGGACATGGCGGCTTGCCCGAATGACACTTTCTTCGCGCATCCGGACACTTCACGACAGCGGCTCCGACGGATGGGAGCTTTATCGCCGCGCCCGGTCCATGGCGCGGGCGGGCCTGCCGGTGATCGAGCTGACCATCGGCGAGCATGACATCCCGACCGACCCGCAGATCTTGCAGGCCATGCACGCAGCGGCGCTGGCCGGCGCGACGGGCTATGCCCCGAGCGAGGGCCTGCCCGAGTTGCGCGCCCGCATTGCCCGCCGCATCGAGGACCGGACCGGCGTGCCCACCACTCCCGACAACGTGCTTGTCACCGCGGGCGGACAGGCGGGGCTTTTCGCCGCGCATTACGCAGCCCTCGATCCCGGCGATGTTGGGCTTTATGTCGATCCGCATTACCCGACCTATCCCGGCACGATCCGCGCCGCGGGCGGACGCCCCTTTGCCGTGCAAAGCCGGGCCGAGGACGGGTTTCAGCCGCGCGCGGACGACATCGCGGCCGCACTGGATCAGCGCCCCGAGGCCCGGTCGCTCCTGATCAACACCCCCAACAACCCCTCCGGCGCCGTCTATTCCCGGGACACGCTGCAGGCCATGGCCGAGGTGATCGCGCAGCGCGGCCTCTGGCTTGTCTCGGACGAGGTCTATGACACGCAGGTCTGGTCGGGCGACCATCTCAGCCCGCGCGCCCTGCCGGGAATGGCCGAGCGGACCCTCGTGATCGGGTCCATGTCGAAAAGCCATGCCATGACTGGCAGCCGGATCGGCTGGGTCTGCGGGCCGGAGGCCGCGATCGCGGCGATGGTGGATCTGTCGACGAACACGACCTATGGGCTTCCGGCCTTTATCCAGATGGCCGCCGATCATGCCCTGTCGCTCGGCCCCGATTTCGAGGAGGGGATCGCCGCGCCCTTCCGCCGCAGGCGCGAGATCACCCGGCGGCTTCTGTCGGGGCAGAGGGCGGTTCGCGCGGCCCCGATCGAGGGGGCGATGTTCGCCCTTCTCGATATCCGGGCCACGGGCCTGACGGGAGAGGCCTTCGGCCACGCCCTGCTCGACGAGGAAGGGATCGCCGTGATGCCCGGCGAAAGCTTTGGCCCGGCCTCGGCCGGCCATGTCCGCGTCGCCATGACCATCGCCGACGACATCTACGAAGACGCGCTCCGCAGGCTTCTGGATTTCGCCGCATCCCGCCTGCCCTGACCCCGAGGACAGATCAGACCCGAAGCGTTTCCCCCGCACCCCGGGCGCGTCGCCGATGCCGGTTGCGCACGGGCGGGCCAATTGCCGGGAACATCCTCGCAACCGCGGCCGCTCTGACCCGGCGCGGCGCCGGCCCTGCCATCCTCTCCCCTTGGCAGAACGCGCTGGGCCGCTAGAGTGGCGCGGTCCATCTTCAAAGGAACGGTTTCATGACGATCAGGCCCTTTTTCCTTGCCGCCGGCCTCGTTCTGGCTGCGCAGACCGCATTTGCCCAGACTTATCCCAGCCGGGGCGAGACCCCCGTCACCGATGATGCCGAGGTGCTCGCCCCCGTCGACGAGGCCCGCCTTTCGGAACGGGTGGTGGCGCTGGAACAGGAGACCGGCACCGACATCGCCGTCGTCACCCTGCCCGCGACCGCCCTTTACACGATGGGGGACGATCTCGACATCTATGCGCAGGGGCTCATGGAGGAATGGAACCTTGGCGACACGACGGGCGGGCGCAGCGTCCTGCTGCTTGTCTTTCGCGACGACCGGGAGTTGCGGCTCGAGGTGCGGGGCGATTTCCCCGTCGACCTTGGCGCCCTGACCGCGGGCATCGTCGAGGACACGATCCTGCCCCGCTTTCGCGAGGACGCCTTCGGCACCGGGATCAGCGAGGGTATCGACGCGGTTGCGACCCGCATCCTGACCGCCGAAGAGACCCCGACAGGGGTCGATGAGGCAGCCCCCGACTCCACGGCCGAAGGTGGGTCGAACATCCTTGTCTGGATCGGTGGAGGGCTGGCCCTTCTGGCGGGCCTCGGCGTCGCGGCCAACCGCCGCGCCAAGGCCAGACTTGCCGCCACGCCCTGCGCCGCCTGCGGCAAGACCGGCCTGACAAAGGACAGGGTCGTCACCCGCGAGCCGACCGAAACGACCGAAGGCCGCGGCGAGACGCGGCTGACCTGCCCGTCCTGCGGCCATGTGGAGGCCACGCCCTACACCATTTCAAGAAAGAAACCGGCCGCGCCCTCCGATGCGGACCGCAAACCCAAAGGTGGCGGCGCCTCGGGCGAATGGTAGGACAGGCAAGGGCCCGCCCTGCACGGGCGGGCCCGGATCGCGCGGCAGGGCGCCTCAGCGGTAATGCAGGGACTGCCCGTTGGCAAAGACCTGCACCTTGGCCGGATCGGCGGTCATGCGCACGGTCCTACCACGCATCTCGTTGTGGATGCCCGGCAATTTTCCCAGCACCTGATCGGCCTCTCCGATCTTCTCGAAATAGAGGATCGTCACCTCGCCCAGTGCTTCGGTATAGTCGACCACGCCCTCGAACAGCGCCTCGCCCTCGGCCTGGACCATGTCCTCGGGCCGCACGCCCACATTGACCCGAAGGCCCTTGTCGGCCGTCTGCGTTTGCACGGCTGAGCGGGCGGTGCCGCCTGCATCGAGACGAATCACCGTCTGCTCGCCGGTCTCGACAATCTCGCCGGGCATCAGGTTCATGGAAGGTGAGCCGATGAACCGGGCCACGAATTCGTTCTCGGGCCGTTCATAGAGTTCAAGCGGCGTGCCCACCTGGGCGATGCCCTTGTTGGCCAGAACGACGATCCGGGTGGCCAGGGTCATCGCCTCTACCTGATCGTGGGTGACGTAGATCATGGTCCGGTCGGGCATCGATTCCTTGAGTTGTGCGATCTCGATCCGCGTGGCCACGCGCAACGCGGCATCGAGGTTCGACAGCGGTTCGTCGAAGAGAAAGACCTTGGGCTCGCGCACGATCGACCGGCCGATCGCGACCCGCTGGCGCTGGCCGCCCGAAAGCGCCTTCGGCAGACGATCGAGATAGGGTTCGAGCTGGAGGATGCGCGAGGCTTTCGCGACGGCGGCGTCGATCTCCTCGGGCGTCTTCTTGGCGAGTTTCAACGCAAAGGACATGTTGTCCCGCACCGTCATGTGCGGATAGAGCGCGTAGGACTGGAACACCATCGCGATGCCGCGCTGCGCGGGCGGCACGTTGTTCACGACCTGCCCGTCGATTTCCAGCGTGCCGCCGGTGATGCTTTCCAGGCCCGCGATCATTCGCAGAAGCGTGGACTTGCCGCAGCCCGAGGGACCGACGAAAACGATCAACTCGCCCTTCTTGATCTCGAGGTCGATATTCTTGAGAACATCGACCGTGCCCCCGTAGGTCTTGGCCACGTTCGTCAGCTTCAGATCCGCCATGGCGCGTTCCTCCCTCTCTATCCCCTAGACGGCCCGCCGCGCGAGGCAGCATTGCCAGGCGCCAAGCCGTATTTCATGTCCCGTTCCGACATCGGCGCCACCGACCTGCTCGCCGATGGGGGCCCATTCCCCCTCGGGGCGTGCGATGACGGCCTCGTGGGGCGACAGGTTGAAGGCGCAGAAAATCTCCTCGCCTGCGCCGCTCCGGACAAAGCGGACGACCTCTCCCTCGGTCGTCATGTCGGCCAGATCGCCCGCGATCAGGGCGGGATGCGCCTTTCGCAGGGCAAGCGCCGCGCGATAATGGCTGAGCATGGAGCGCGGATCGGCGTCCTGCACCGATGCGGCCATGTTCACATGTGCCTCCGACACCGGAAGCCAGGGCCGGACATCCGAAAAGCCGCCATGCAAGTTCGATTGTTCCCAGACCATCGGGGTGCGGCACCCGTCGCGGCCCTTGAATTCGGGCCAGAACTCGATCCCGTAGGGGTCTTGCAGATCCTCGAAGGCGACTTCGGCCTCGGGCAGGCCCAGTTCCTCACCCTGATACAGGCAGACCGATCCGCGCTGGCACAGGATCAGCGTCGCATAGGCCCGCGCGGCCGCATCGCTCAGATCCCAACGCGTGATGTGGCGCACCACGTCATGGTTGGAATAGGACCAGCAGGGCCAGGCATCGGGCGCCGCGATCATCAGCCGATCCTGGATCGTCTTGAGGCTTTCGGCCGTCAGGCGCGCGGGCTGGAGCATCTCGAACGGATAGCACATCTGCACCTTGTCGCCGCCCGACGTATATTCGGCCATGATCTCGAGACCGCGCTGCGCATCGCCCACCTCGCCCACGGCCGCGGCCCCGTAAGGCTCGAGCTCGGCCCGGAAACGGCGAAGGAATTCAAGGTTTTCCGGCTGGTTCTTCGAGTAGATGTGATCCTGCCAGTTATAGGGGTTGACCGCCGGGGCGATCGTGTCGTTGCGCGCTTCGGGTGGCAGCGCAGGATTGTCGCGCAACGCCTTGTCGGCGAAGTAGAAATTGATCGTATCAAGCCGGAACCCGTCGACCCCGCGCTCCAGCCAGAATCGTTCCACCTCCAGCAGTGCGTCCTGCACATCGGGGTTGTGGAAATTCAGGTCGGGCTGCGAGACGAGAAAGTTGTGCAGGTAATATTGCATCCTGCGCCCGTCCCAATGCCAGGCCGGGCCGCCGAAGATCGACAGCCAGTTGTTGGGCGGGCTGCCATCGGGCTTGGCATCGGCCCAGACATACCAGTCGGCCTTGGGGTTGTCGCGGCTTTGGCGGCTTTCGACGAACCACGGATGCTGGTCCGAGGTATGGCTCAGCACAAGGTCGATCATGACCTTGAGGCCCAGTTCATGCGCGCGCCCCACCAGCCGGTCGAAATCCGCCAGAGTGCCGAACATCGGATCGACATTGCAGTAATCCGACACGTCATAGCCGAAATCCAGCATCGGCGACGTGAAGAAGGGCGAGATCCAGACCGCATCGACGCCCAGCGAGGCGATATGCGCCAGCCGGTCGACGATGCCGGCCAGATCGCCGATTCCGTCGCCATTGCTGTCCTGAAAGCTGCGGGGATAGATCTGGTAGATCACCGCCCCGCGCCACCAGTCCCTGTCGACACTTGCCGCCCTGACGGCGCTTTCCCTGACCATTGCATTCATTTGGGTTCGATCCAGAGTTCGGTGTTACTTGACGGAGCCGGCCAGAAGGCCGCGCACCAGGAACCGCTGCATCGCGAAGAACACGACAAGCGGCACCGCGATAGACACAAAGGCCGATGTGGCGAGAATTTCCCAGTCGCCGCCCCGTGTGCCCAGCAATTCGACGATCTGCTTGGTCATCACCGTGGTCTCGCCCGAACTGTCGATCAGGAAGACGAGCGCGACCAGAAGGTCGTTCCATGTCCACAGGAACTGGAAGATCGCAAAGGAGGCGAGCGCCGGGAAGGACAGGGGCAGGATGATCTTGGTGAAGATCTGGAAATCCGTCGCGCCATCGACCTTGGCATTCTCGATGATGTCGCGCGGCAGACCCACCATGTAGTTGCGTAACAGGTAGATCGCCAGCGGCATCCCAAAGCCCGTATGGGCCAGCCAGACCCCCAGATAGCCCTTTCCGATCCCGATCTCGTTATGCAGTTTCAGAAGCGGGATCAGCGCCAGTTGCAGCGGCACGACCAGAAGGCCCACCACCGCCGCGATCAGGAGCGCGCGCCCGGGAAAATCCATCCAGGCCAGCGCATAGGCCGCGAAGGCCGCCACGAGGATGGGAATGACCGTCGCCGGGATCACGACCGTGAGCGTGTTGAAAAACGCCTTGGTCATGCCCTCGGAATTGCGCGGATCGAGAAGGACCTGGTCGTAATTGGCCAGAGTGAATTCCGGCGGCTCGAGCGCGGTGATGAAGACCCGCTGTCCGCGCCCCTCGATCTGGTCGGCATTGCCCTGCCAGACATAGGTGCCGTCGGCATTGATGGTAAAGCTTTCGCCGTCTCCCATATCGGCCGTGTCGCCCGGCCCGTAGGCCGAGAGATTGCGCGACGAGGTGCCCCAGGTCGAGATTTCGCCGCCGAGACCCTCTTGCCGGAAATCGCCCTCGACGACAAAGACGCCCGCCTCGGTCTCGACCCGGTTCTCGTCGGGGTCGGCGGCGCGGAATTGTTCGGTCAGTTCCGCCGGGAACATGGATTTCCACCAGCCCGACTGTGTGATCTGGTCGCCCGTCCGGAACGAAGAGACGAAAAGCCCCAGCGTCGGAAACAGCCACAACAGGACAAGCGCCAGAACCGAGATGTGAACCGCCCAGGTGAGCGAGCTTTTCTTGCCGGCTATGCTGTCCATCAGCGCATCTCCTTGCGGGCGTTGTAGACGTTCCAGACGAGGATCGGCGTCACCAGAAGCATGATGATCATCGCCGAGGCGGAGCCGACGCCCCAGTCGCCCGCGCGGAACAGCTTGTCATACATGTAATTGGCAAGGACCTGCGTCTCCCACTGGCCGTTGGTCATCGCAAAGACGATGTCAAAGACCTTGAGCGTGGCGATCGTGATCGTGGTCCAGACGACGACGATGGTCGACATGATCTGCGGCACCTTGATCGAAAAGAAGATCTGGAACGGGTTCGCCCCGTCGATGATCGCGGCTTCGACCGTTTCCTCGGGAATGCCGCGCAGCGCGGCCGACAGGATCACCATGGCAAAGCCGGTCTGGATCCAGATCAGCACGACCATCAGGAAGAAGTTGTTCCAGAACGGGATCGTGAGCCATGTCTTCGGCGTGCCGTAGTTCAGATCGGCCGTCAGGACCGAAAAGGCATTCAGAACGGATGACACCGCGATATAGGCCATCAGAAGAGACAGAAGAGCAAAGACGATCTTCAGCCCGATCACCAGTCGCGGCTCGCGGATCTTGCGGATCGTCACCCAGACGGCCCAGGCCAGCGCCGCGGCAAAGGCGACCATGAGCACCGCCGGCACGATCTTGAGAAAGACCAACGACCCGATGCCGCCCTCGAACCGCAGCCACAGTGCGTTCAGCACGCCGATCTGCTGGGCATCCCGGGGGCGCGTCTCGTAGACCAGCTTGAAGATGACCGAGGCGCCGACGAAGGAAATCGCCATCGGCATGAAGATCAGCGATTTCGCCACCGACCCCCAGGAAATGCGGTCGGTCAGCTGTGCCGCCAGAAGCCCGAAAGCGGTGGAGGCCGCCGGCACCACGATCAGCCACAGCATGTTGTTGCGCAGGGCCTCCATGAATTTGGGCTCGGCGAACATGCGGGTGTAATTGTCAAAGCCCACGAATTGGGATTGCCCGCCCGGCAGACGCTCCTGGAAACTAAGTCTCAGGGTCTCGAAGACGGGATAGGCAAGGTAAAGCCCCAGCGCCAGAAGGGCCGGCGCCAGAAACAGCCAGGGCCGTATCCTGGTGGCGATGTTGATGTTGCGCGATGCGTTCGGCCCGGAGGCGGGAAACAGGACCTTATCGAGGATCACGTTCGAGAAGTAGAAATATCCCACGCATCCACCGACACCGATGACGATCGTGAGCAGTCCCAGCAATGCAGGATTCATCAGCCCCTCCCTTGGCCGGCTCTATGGTCGCTCTCCCGGCCCGGCCGGGCCGGAAGAGCCTGTCTTTATCGGGCGTTGTTGTCCGCCTGATTACTTGATCGAATCCCAGCTGTCCTGGATCGCACCGGCAACCTCTTCGGCCGAGGCACCGCCGACGAAGTCGACCATCCCCGTCCAGAAGGCGCCCGCGCCGATCTCGCCCGGCATCAGGTCCGACGCGTCGAACCGGAACGTTGTGGCGTTCAGCAGGATTTCGCCCTGGCCGCGCAGGATGTCATTGCGATAGGCGTCGAGGTTCACGCCCGAATGCGGCGTGAGGAAGCCCGTCTGCGCCATCATGATCTCATGCGCGATCGGCGTCTTGAGGAACTCCATGAAGGCGTCTGTCGCGTCGCTCTGCTCGGTCACGGCCATCAATGTACCGCCACCCAGGACCGGGTTGCCCAGATCCTTTTCCTCGAAGGACGGGAAGTAGAAGAAATCCGCATCCTCGCCCGGGGTCACGTCATCGGGGAAGAAGGCCGTGGCAAACGACGCCTGGCGGTGCATGTAGCATTGCGGCGGCGAGGTGAAGAGGCCAGTCGGGCTGTCGCGGAAATCGGTCGAGGCGACCGCGCCGGCCCCGCCGGAGACCATGTCGTCGTTCTTGGCGAACATGCCGAAGGTCTCGAGCGCCTCGAGGACGCGCGGATCGTCGAACGGGATCTCGTTCGACACCCACTGGTCATAGACTTCGGGCGGCTGCGTGCGCAGCATGATGTCCTCGACCCAGTCGGTGGCCGGCCAGCCCGTCGCGGGGCCGGAGGCAAGGCCGATGCACCACGGCGTTTCGCCATCGGCGATCATCTGCTCGGACAGCGCGATGAGGTCTTCCATGGTCTCGGGCACGTCGTAGCCCGCATCCTCGAAGTTTTCCGGGCTGTACCAGACCAGCGACTTCACGTTCACGTTGTAGAAGAAGCCGAACATCTGGTCATCACCGTTGCCATCGGCATAGGTGCCCAGATCGACCCAGGACTGGCCGGCCGCATAATTTTCACCGACCCAGTCCGCCATGTCGTCACCCAGAGGCGACAGCAGGCCCTGTGCGGCCATGTTGGCGGCAAGACCCGGCTGCGGGAAGACCGCGATATTGGGCGGAGATCCGGCCTCGGCGTCGATGACGATCTGCTGCTCGAACCCGTCGGAGCCGGTATAGACCGCCTCGGCGCCGGTGGCCTCGTTGAAATAGGCCAGCACGTTCGAGAAGAATTCGGCCTCGGGCGACAGCCAGGGGCCGAAGATCGTCAGACGCTGACCCGACAGGTCGGGCGCGTTGGCGGCGAATTCCTCGTAGCTGTCCCAGCTGAATTCGCCCCCGTCCATGCCAAAGGCGAGATGCGCATCCGCGTGAGCCATGCCCGCAGAAAGCGCAATGGCGGCTGCGCCGCCAAAGAGTGTCTTGATCATGTGTATCCTCCCGTTTCCGCAACATGTCGTTGCGGGATTCGAAACCCTTAGCACAGCAAAAGACCAGAATCGTCTCAAAGCGCTTTGGATATTTTCCAACGTCCATCAACTCGCCTCACGTGTCAACGCCCAACTGTGTTGCCTCATAAAAGATGCCGATCCATTCACCTGTGAACGGATCCCGGCAAAACTTTGCACTTCCCCCAACGTCAATTGTCGGTAATATTTTCCAAGCGCTTTGAAGGCACGGAACTCGATGAACCTGAAGGAACTGTCAGAAAAGCTGGGCCTGAGCCAGACAACGGTCAGCCGTGCGCTGAACGGCTATCCCGAGGTGCGGGAGGCCACCCGCGAACGTGTCCTCGACGCGGCGCGGCGCTACAATTACAGCCCCAACACCCGTGCGAAAAGTCTCGCCACCGGGCAATCCATGGCGATCGGCCATGTGGTCCCCACCTCGACCACGCACGAGATGGTCAACCCGATCTTCGCCGATTTCACCGCCGGCGCCTCGCAGACCTATGCCCGGCACGGCTACGAGATGGTGATCTCGACCGTTCCGGATGGCGACGAGGAAAAGGTCTATCGCAAGCTCAAGGCCCGCGGCACGGTGGACGGTGTGCTGGTCCATGCGCCCGCGATGGATGATCAACGGCTCTCGATCATCGAGGATCTGGGCCTGCCCTATGCCGTGCATGGGCGGGTCTCCGACCGGCCCGAGCCCTATTGCTGGCTTGACGTGAACAACCGCTCCGCCTTCCGGACGGCCACGGATTTCCTGCTTGATCTGGGGCACCGCCGCATCGCGCTGGTCAACGGGCGCGAGCAGATGGATTTCGCCTACAGGCGGCGAAGCGGATATCTCGACGCGCTCGAGGCCCGGCGCATCGCGCCCGATCCGCAACTCATGCTGTCGGACGAGATGACCGAAACCTTCGGCTATCGTTCGGCGATGCAACTTCTGGCCCTGCCCCGGCCGCCGACGGCCTTCCTTGTCTCGTCGATGATCTCGGCCATCGGGGTCCGGCGCGCGGCCGAGGAAAACGGCCTGCGGCTGGGCACCGACCTGTCGGTCATGACCTTTGACGACGACCTGTCCTATCTGCGCAACGGCGGCGACATCCCGATCTTCACCGCCATGCATTCCTCTGTCAGGGAGGCGGGCCGCCTTCTGGCCGAGATGCTGATCGAGTTGATCGCAAATCCCGACGGGCCGCGCCGGACGCTCCTTCTCGAGGCCGAACTGAAGGTGGGCCGCTCGACCGGGCCTGTCCCGCTTGCGGTGCGAAGCGCTTGAAGCTTTGACCGAAACCGGCCAAGCAGACAGCCATCAACGCGTCGAGCAACCCGGAGAAGCCGCGATGGCCCATACCGCCAATTCCCTTTCCCTCGTTTCCGATATCGGGGGCACGAATACCCGCGTGGCCCTGGCCGACGGGCGCCGCGTCCTGCCCGAAAGCATCCGCCGCTATCGAAATGCCGATTTCGCGGGCCTCGAATCGGTGCTGAGCCGCTATATCGCCGACGAGGCCGTCGACCCCGCCTCGGCCTGCGTGGCGGTGGCGGGCCCGGTGCGCGACGGCAAGGCCGACATGACCAATCTCGACTGGACGATCGACGAGTCGACGCTGGCGCGCGCGACCAAGGCCGAAACCGTGGCGATCCTCAACGATCTTCAGGCGCAGGGCCACGCTCTGGGGCATATCGAGGCCGACCAGATCACCCCGATCCTGCCCTTCCCCGAAGCGGCCGGCACGGCCACCAGACTGGTGATCGGGGTGGGCACGGGGTTCAACTCGGCGCCGGTCTACGAATTCGCGGCCGGGCGCGAGGTGATGCCCGCGGAATCGGGTCACGCCACCCTGCCCGCCCATACCGAGGAAGAGATCGAGTTGAGCCGCTATGTCGCGACGGCGCATGGCTTTCCCTCGGTCGAGGACGTGCTGTCGGGCCGCGGGATCGAGAGGGTCTACCGGTGGGTCGGGGAACGGGCCGGCCTGCCGCGCGAGGCCAAGGCCAGCGAGATCATGGAGGCCTGCGCCCGCGGCGACGACGAGGTCGCCCACGAGGCGGTGCGCATCTTTTCGCGGATGCTGGGCGCCGTTGCGGGCAACCTTGCGCTGATCACCCTGCCCTTCGGCGGTGTCTATCTGGTGGGCGGCGTGGCCCGCGCGGTGGCCCCCTACCTCAAGGATCACGGCTTTTCGGACGCCTTCCGCGACAAGGGGCGGTTTGCGGGTTTCATGCACAATTTCGGTGTCGCCGTGATCGAGGACGATTACGCCGCGCTGACCGGATCGGCCGCCTATCTGGCATCGCGCGGTCTCTGAGAGGCGCCCCTTTTCACTCGCCGCTTTTGGCGTATGCTGGCACGCAGTCCAGTCAAGCAGAGGTCCGGATGGCATCGACGATCGATTATGGCAACCTGATGCACCGCGCGATGCGCGGCCTGATCCAGCAGGTGCTGGGGGATGTGTCGCGGGGCGGTCTTCCCGGGGATCATCACTTCTTCATCACCTTCGACACGATGCACCCCGATGTGGAAATCGCCGACTGGCTGTCGGACCGCTATCCCGACGAGATGACGATCGTGCTTCAACACTGGTTCGACGCGCTCATCGTCACCGATGAGGGCTTTTCGGTGACGCTGAATTTCGGCGACAAGCCCGAGCCGCTCTACATCCCCTACGACGCGATCCGGACCTTCGTCGATCCGTCGGTCGAATTCGGCCTGCGCTTCGAATCGCAGGAGACCGAGGAGAGCGACGAGGCGCCGATGTCCGAAGACGTCGAGCCCGACGACGAGGAGGGTTCCGGGAAAAAGGACGCCGACGTCGTCAGCCTGGATTCGTTCCGCAAGTAACCCTCCCTCCCGGCAGGGGCCGCCCGGCCCGCCGGACCCGGCAAGTCACCCGCAGCAGGAAGGCAGATCATGGCCAGCACACGCACCGAATCCGACAGCTTCGGCCCGCTCGAGGTTCCCGCAGACCGCTATTGGGGCGCCCAGACCCAGCGCAGCCTGATGAACTTTCCCATCGGTTGGGAACGCCAGCCCGTGGCCATCGTGCGCGCCCTTGGCGTGGTGAAACAGGCCTGCGCCGAGGCGAACAAGGCCCGCGGCGCCCTGCCCGAGACCATGGCCGACGCCATGATCGCTGCCGCCGCCGAGGTGGTGGACGGCAAGCTTGACGATCATTTCCCGCTGGTCGTCTGGCAGACAGGCTCCGGCACCCAGTCGAACATGAATGCCAACGAGGTGATCTCGAACCGCGCGATCGAGATGCTGGGCGGCGAGATCGGATCGAAGGACCCTGTCCACCCCAACGACCATGTGAACATGGGCCAATCCTCGAACGACACCTTCCCGACCGCGATGCACATAGCCGTGGCGATGACCGCGCGGGACGTGACGCTGCCGGGCCTGGCCAAGCTGCATTCCGCGCTTCTGGCCAAGTCGGAGGAATTTGCCGATATCATCAAGATCGGCCGCACCCACACGATGGATGCGACGCCCCTGACGCTGGGTCAGGAATTTTCGGGCTATGTCCACCAGGTGGCCCAGGCCATCCGCCGGATCGAGGGTGCGTTGCCCGCGATCTATCAGCTGGCCCAGGGCGGCACGGCGGTGGGCACGGGGCTGAACGCGCCCCTTGGCTGGGGCGAGACGGTCGCGGCCAACATGGCGCGGATCACCGGCCTGCCCTTCGTGACCGCGCCCAACAAGTTCGAGGCGCTGGCCGCCCATGACGCGCTGGTCGAGATGTCGGGCGCGCTCAAGACCGCGGCCGCCAGCCTCTACAAGATCGCCTGCGACATCCGGATGCTGGGGTCGGGCCCCCGCTGCGGGCTGGGCGAGTTGATGCTGCCCGAGAACGAGCCCGGATCCTCGATCATGCCCGGCAAGGTCAACCCCACCCAGGTGGAGGCGATCACGCAGGTCTGCGCTCATGTGATGGGCAATGACGCCGCCGTCGGCTTTGCCGGCAGCCAGGGCCATTTCGAGCTGAACGTGATGAAGCCGATGATGGCCTATAACGTGCTGCAATCCATGCAGCTTCTGGGCGATGCCTGCATGGCCTTCACCGACAATTGCGTCAGCGGCATCCGTGCCGACCGCGACCGGATCGACGCATTGATGCGCGAAAGCCTGATGCTGGTGACAGCCCTTGCCCCCGAGATCGGCTATGACAACGCCACGAAAGTCGCCAAGACCGCCCACAAGAACCGCACCACCCTGCGCGAAGAGGCGGTGCGCCTCGGTTTTGTCGATGAAGAGACCTTCGACCGTGTCGTCCGGCCCGAGGCGATGATCGGACCGAAGTGACCCCGATGGCGCGCGTCACCAACCTCAAGACGTTCCGCAAGCAGAAGGCCCGCGAGGCGACCCGCAAGACGGGGGATGAGAACGCCGCCCGGTTCGGCCGGACCACCGCACAGAAGCGGATCGAAGAGGCTCGCGCCCGCAAGGCCCGGGCCGATCTCGACGCGCATGAACGCGACGGCCCGCCCAAGGCATGAGCGGCCGGCCCGTCAAACGCTCCCTCACGCTGCGCGGGCACCGTACCAGCGTCTCTCTCGAGGATGCGTTCTGGGCCGAGTTTCGTAGGCTTGCCGCTCAGGAGGGCACGCCCGTCAACGAACTCGCCGCCCGCATCGACACGACACGCGGCGATGTGGGCCTCGCCTCCGCGATCCGGGTCTGGATACTGGATCAGCTGCGCGCCGGTCGCTGACCGGGTGGCCCGAACGAAAAGGGGCGCCCGCAGGCGCCCGCGCATCCAGCCCTGTCGCTGAGGTCAATCGTCGGGATAAAGGGCCGCGCGCATGGAGGAAAGGCGTTCGACCTCGTTCATTTCGGCGGCATTGAGCGGACGGCAATTCGGCATCGGAGCCACGGACCGTGCCATCGCACCCTTCATGTTCCGGGTAATCGTGGCGCCGTTCTGAACACGCGACCGATCTGCTTTCTGAGTTGGCCGAAAGATCGACATCGCCAGTGACAGGGTTCCGCCAAGACGACCCGACATGCCCGATGACTTCATTTTCGACATAAAGTTCTGCTCCCGAATTCAGTTGTGCCCCACACTTGTCAATATAGCCGCATTGGGACCGAAAAGCGGCAATAACTTGGCCTGCCTCTGGCAAAAACACTGCCACAAGAGTCGTTACCAGACAGTAAACCGCTGCATTTTATCAATTTTCCGGTCTCGCCGAAAAAATGACGATGGGCTTGGACACATCTCGGGAAGCGAGACAATGATGCAGGACCGGGCGAACCGTCGCCCAACGCGAAATCGGAAGGGCGCGCTTTCCCCCTCAGCCGGGCAGACGACGGGTCAGTCTGAGTCGGATTCCGTCCCGTGACCGGACCGTCAGATGCGCGACCGGCACCGGCACATGGTCGGGCGCGGCGGTGATGTGAAAGGCCCGCACGATCAGCGCGGTCAGCAGGACACCTTCGGCCATCGCGAAGCTCGCGCCGGTACAGACGCGCGGCCCGGCCGAAAACGGCATGTAGGCTTCGCGGGCAGAGGCCTTGCCGGCCTCTGTCCGCCACCGCGACGGGTCGAAATCGTCGGGCCTGTCCCACATCCGTTCATGCCGGTGCAGATGCCACGGCGACAGCACGATCTGTGCGCCTTTCCGGATCGCGCGGGCGCGAAATGTCTCGGGTCGGGTGGTCTCGCGCACCATCATCGGGACCGGCGGATAAAGCCGCAACGCCTCGCGAAAGACATCCCGCGTGACCTTGAGGGTGGATAGCCGGGCGAAATCGGGCTCCAGCCCGGCGGCCTCCGCCGCCACCCTCTCCTGCCAGCCGGGATTCGTCGCCAGAAGATACAATGTCCAGGCCAGCGCCGAGGCGCTTGTCTCGTGGCCCGCCAGAAAGAAGATCGCCACCTGGTCCACCATTTCGGACGGCGCGAACGTCTCGCCCGTTTGCGGATCGGCCATGGTCATGATCTTGGTCGCCAGATCGTCGGGCGCCATGCCGCGCGCGATCAGGGTCGCCCTGTCATCGACAAGCCGGGTGATCAGCGCGCGAATCCGTTCGGCGGTGGCCCGGGTCTCCGACCGGAAAAACCGCGGCATCCAGCGCGGCCCGGGGACAAAGGCCGCGAGGTTCAGGATCGGCTGGCTGCGCTGATGGGCCTGAAACTCGGTAAAGACCTCGGCGGCAAGGTCATTCTCGATCGGGATGGAAAACAGCGTCCGAAAGATCACGTCGGCGGCGGCGTGGCTTGTTTCGGGTTCGATGTCGAACACCTCGCCCGTGCGGTCATCCAGCCGGGAGACCGCAGCCTCTGCCGCGTCCCACATGGCGCCGAACGTGTCGCGGATCCGCCCGCCTTCGAAGGCCGGGTCGATGATCCGCCGCTGTCGTTTCCACAGATCGCCGTTCGTCAGGAAGACCGATTGCCCCAGTAGCGGCGCAAGCCCCGCGCCCACCCGGTCCGATTTCGGGAAATCGTCGGGCCGGTCCTTCAGCACGGTCGAGATCAGCTTGGGGTCGTTGGCCATGTAGCTGCGAAAGAACGGGGTTCGGAATTCGGCCATCCACGCACGATAGAGCCGCGCGGGCTGCGCCGACAGGATATCCTGTCGAAACAGCCGCAGATATCGCCAGAGCGATACCTTGTCGGGGCGCGCGGCCGGTTTTGGGGGCTGCATGGTCACCCCCGCGTCAGGCCGCCATGGAGGTGTATTTCGAGGCCGCCACGTCGATCCGCGATTTCGACGGCCGCCGCCCGGCAAACCGCTCGGCCAGCGTCAGCGGTCCCGCGGTGATGCGGAAATAGTCGTAATCGCCAGGCCTGTCGAAGGCGCAGAGATACTGGAAATGCAGCCGGAAGAACCGCCAGCGCAGTTCCTTCCACCGTTCGGGACTGAGAGTCCTTGTGAACGCGGCCGAAATGACGAGGGGCCAGCGTTTGCCCTCGGGCGCCACGCCCGAGACCGAAACCGGGTCACACAGCGCAAAGGCGCAGCCGTCGCCCGGCGCGGTCACATCGACCCAGGCCAGCCCGTCCTGCACCGACAGATGGGCCAGATCGGCGCGCAGACGCCTGGCCCTTGGCAGGAACGATACCATCGGCACCACCTGACCCAGGCTCAGGAAGCCAAGTGCCGGGCCATTGGCCGGGATCCGCCCCTGCCGGGAAAGATCGGCCAGGATCGACACGCCCAGATGCGCGCCCGAGGAATGGCCCACAACCAGAACCTCGTCGACATCGCCATTCGCCAGCGCCGCGCCGATGATGTCGGCGAATTCCGCCATTCGCGCCTCCAGCTCGGGCGGGTTCGCGCCGCGCCAGCGCGCGGAATAGGCGTAGTCGTGCATCAGGTAATAGGCAAAGATCTTGCCGTCCTTCGCCTTGAACCAGCGCAGGACAAGCGTGGCGACCGCCAGCAGGACCGGCCAGCGCATAAGCGGCCCATAGGCCCCCAGCGACCAGCCGAACAGCGACAGGAGCGCCTCTGCCGCGCGCACCAGAACGGCGCCGGCCAGCGCGCCGCCCGCGACCGCAATCGCCAATTGCAACAGAAGCATCCCCACCGGATAAAGAGCCGCGATCACCGGCCCCTTGCGCAGCCACATCAGCCGGCGCAGCGTGCCCGTCGAGATATAGACCCAGGCGGTGCGCACAAGCTGGAGATAGGTCGCCGGGATCGACTGGCTCATCGAGCCGCGCACGATATCGGACCAGACCAGAACCTCGACCTCGGCCGCGACCTCGCCCCCGTCCATCCGGCCCTGAACCTTCCAGCCATATTGGCCGCCGCCCGTATCCTTCGGGCTGACCCCGATCTCGTAGCCCGAGATCGCGGCCTGCGCGGCCCCTTCCTTGCGATAGAGTTCGCGATAGCGGCGCGGATGGATCGGATCGTATCCGGGGATGTAGAACACCTTGCGCCTGCGCACCCGCGGACCGCTTCGCGCGGCTGGTTTGCCGGTCTCGCCCTTCATCACACTCCGCCGCCTCGCTTTGTCTGCCGGCGATACTCGCCCACGGATTACCGCAGGATACCCCGAAAATCAGGCGGAAATAAGCCTTCAGCCAAGGGCCGCGAGCCAGGGAAACGCCTCGAGCAGCCAGAAACTGAAATCCGCGAAGGACCCGGTCAGCATCATCAGCCCCACGGTCCACAGCAGGAGGCCCGAGATCCGCTCGATCCGCTCCATGTTGCGTTTCATGAAGGCCATCGCGCCGGTCAGGCGCGGGAAAAACGCAGCGACCAGCAGGAACGGGATACCAAGCCCCACCGCATAGGTCGCCAGAAGCGCGGTGCCCCGGCCCACATCGGCCTCGGACGCCGCAAGGCCCAGAATCGCGCCGAGGATCGGGCCGAGACAGGGCGTCCACCCAAAGGCGAAGGCAAGGCCAAGAAGATAGGCCCCAAAGGCCGACCCGCCCTGTTCGCCCGCGTCGATGCGCGCCTCGCGATCCATGAACCCGATGCGAAAGACGCCCACGAAATGCGCCCCGAAGACCATGATCGTCACACCCGCAAAGATCAGGAACCAGTCCTGATATTGCAAAAGCGCCCGTCCCAGCGCCGAAAACGCGATTCCCAACAGAAGGAACACCGTCGACAGCCCCATCACGAAGAACAGGGCAGAGACCATCACCCTGCGCCGCGCCTCTGATGCCGCCTCCATCTCGCGCACCGAGACCCCGCCCATATAGGCAAGATAGGGCGGCACGATGGGCAGCACGCAAGGGCTGAGAAACGACAATAGCCCCGCCATGAGCGCGACGCCCATCGAGGGCAGCAGGGTGGCGTCGAAGATGAATTCGGTTGGCAACATGTCCCTGACATAGGCAAGTTCTTGCCCCGCGTCACGCGCCTGCACCGTCACTCTCGCGTGCACGGGCTGTAACATGGTGACGCAGGGCGCCTCCGGGGTGGACAGACGCCGATCTGCCCCCACATTAGAAGCGAAGCCAATCGAGCTGAAAAGGAGGTCGCCATGACCGAAAAAGCAATCCTGGCAGGTGGATGTTTCTGGGGCATGCAGGATCTGATCCGGAAGTTGCCCGGTGTCATCTCGACCCGCGTGGGCTATACCGGCGGCGACGTGCCCAACGCCACCTATCGCAACCACGGCACCCATGCCGAAGGGATCGAGGTCGTCTTCGACCCCGACCTGATGAGCTACAGGCAGCTTCTGGAGTTCTTCTTTCAGATCCACGACCCCACTACGCTGAACCGTCAGGGCAATGACATCGGAATGTCCTACCGGTCGGGCATCTACTGGCTGACCGAAGAGCAGCGGCAGACAGCACTTGACACGATCGCCGATGTGGAGGCCTCGGGCATCTGGCCCGGCAAGGTCGTGACGGAGGTGAAGCTCGCCGGTGATTTCTGGGAGGCCGAGCCCGAGCATCAGGATTACCTCGAGCGGATACCCAATGGCTATACTTGCCATTTCCCCCGCCCCGACTGGGTTCTGCCCCGCCGCAACGCCGCGGAATGACCCGCGCCACCGGCGCCCGTCCTTGCAAGACCTGTTTCGACCGGTCCGGCCGTTGATCGTCCGACTTTCGGCCGGGCTGACCGAAATCCGGGATGAGATCGGGGCGTTTCCGATCTATGATATCCGTGATCCGGTTCGGCCGACCGACCGGACCGCCCGACAGGAGGCCCCATGTCCGCATTGACCGCGTTCCGGTTCGACAACAGCTTTGCCCGCGAACTCGACGGGTTCTACGTGGCATGGGAGGGGGCGGCTGCGCCGTCGCCCCGGCTTGTCCGGCTGAATTCCGATCTGGCAGAGGAGCTGGGCCTCGACCCCGACGCCCTTGCCACCGAGGAAGGTGCTGCGATCCTCGCCGGAGCGAAGGCGCCCGACGGCGCAAGCCCGCTGGCCCAGGCCTATGCGGGCCATCAGTTCGGCGGATTTTCTCCGCAACTGGGCGATGGGCGCGCGCTTCTTCTGGGCGAGGTCATCGACCGCAACGGCCACCGCCGCGACATCCACCTCAAGGGATCGGGCCGCACGCCCTTTTCGCGCGGCGGCGACGGCAAGGCGGCAATCGGCCCGGTCCTGCGCGAATACCTCGTGGGCGAGGCGATGCATGCGATGGGCGTGCCCACGACACGGGCGCTGGCCGCTGTCCTCACCGGCGAGATGGTGATGCGCGAGACGATGCTGCCCGGTGCCGTTCTGGCCCGCGTCGCGGCCAGCCACCTTCGGGTCGGCACGTTCGAATATGTCGCGGCCCGGCGCGAGACCGACAAGCTGGCCCAGCTGACCCGCTATGCGCTGGCCCGCCACGACCCCGATCTGGCCGATACCGACACACCGGCGCTCGCGCTGTTCCGGGCCGTGCGAGATCGGCAGGCCAGGCTGATCGCGCAATGGATGGGGCTGGGATTTGTGCACGGGGTGATGAACACCGACAACATGACGATCTCGGGCGAGACCATCGACTACGGACCCTGCGCCTTCATCGACGCCTATGACGAATTTTCGGTGTTCAGCTCGATCGACCGGAAGGGCCGCTATGCCTATCGCAACCAGCCGGGCATCGGGCAGTGGAACCTTGCGCGTCTGGCCGAGGCTCTGCTGCCGCTTCTGGCCGAGGATGCGGACGCGGCCATCGCGCTGGTCACACCGGAACTCGAGGCCTATGGACCGGCCTACGAGGCAGCCCATGCCAGGGTCTTCGCGGCCAAGCTGGGTCTGCAAGGGTCGCGACCGGAGGATGTTGCCCTCATCTCGGACCTTCTGTCGCTGATGGAGGCGGGCGGCACGGATTTCACCCGCACCTTCCGTTTTCTCGCGGCCGACCTGCGCGACGGAACCGACCTCGCGTCAAGCCTGTTTGCCGACCGTGCGGGCCTTGATGCCTGGCGCTCGAGATGGCAGGCGCGGCTGGGCGATCACCGGGCCGCAGCCGACGCGATGGACCGGGTCAACCCGATCTACATCCCCCGCAACCACCTTGTGGAAGAGGCGCTGGAGGCCGCGACGACACAGGCCGATTTCGCCCCCTTCGAGGAAATGTTGCAGGTCATCACCCGACCCTTCGAGGCGCAGCCGGGCAAGGATCGCTTCGCCCTGCCCGCACCGTCCGGTTTCGGTCCCTACACGACATTCTGCGGCACCTGAGACCTACTGCCAGCGCACCTCCTGTCGGTCGAGTTCGGCCTGGATGGCAGCCATGTCGACTTCGGCCACGTCGCGGTTGGACCGCGCGGCCTGCGCCGCGGCGATGCCCGCGCCCTGCCCCGCTACCGCGCAGCACGACATGTTGCGCGTGGCCGCATGGGCGATCCGGTCGCCGCCCGTGGCCCGGCCGGTGACAAGCAGTCCCTTCACGTTCCGGGGCAGCATGGAGCGGTAGGGGATTTGCATGTAGCGCCCGGTCGTGGGCAGGATCAGGATGCCGTAACCGTCGATGAATTCGGGGTAAATCCCGATGGAATCCTCGAACCGCCCCTGTTCGCGCACATCGGCCTCGGTCATGTTGTAGACCGCGTCCAGCTTGCGCGTGTCCCGGATGCCCAGGGACATGCCGAAATTGCGCAGCCGCACGCCGGAACATCCCGGCATGTAGCGACGCAACGCCTCGATGGCGAGCATGGCCTGACGCCGGCCCTCTATCTCGCCCACGGTCAGGCTGTCGGGGTCGGTGCCGTCGATCCCGTCGAGATGGACAAGGTTCATGTAGGTCAGCTCGCCCGTGTCATGCATGGCCCCCCAGGTGCCCGCGATGGTGTTCAGATGCGGCGGGATCAGACCTTCCTCGATGGCGCGGGCAAAGGGCTTCTTGAGGAAGGGGGAGAACATGTCATCCTCCTTGCCCGACGTCTCGATGTTCCACTCCCCGCCGCCGCCCCAATCCTTGTAGGTCTGGGGATCGGCGCGCACCTCCTCCATGAAGGCGCGCTTGTCGACGCCGGCAAGGTGGAACATGACGCTTGCCGCCATCATCTCCTCGCGCGGGGGGCAGGTCATGCGGGCGCCGGCGCGATGGGCCACGTCCGCATCGCCGGTGGCGTCGATCACGACGCGGGCGAGGATCGCCTCGCGGCCGGCTTTCGATTCGACGATGACGCCGGTCACACGGTCGCCCTCGACGACGGGGGCCACGAACTGGCGGTGCAGCATGGCGCGGATCCCCGCCTCCTCGACCAGGCGGTCGGCCACCAGCTTGAACCCCTCGCTGTCGATCTCGTAGCTCAGGCTCTGGCTTTCGGGGACGGCGGCCCCCGCTTCCTTCGCGCGATCCTCGAATTCGCGGCCGATACCGCCGGCCTCGACCGTCTCTTCATGGCGATACCAGGCAAAGCCCTCGACCCCCACGACGGTGATGTTGCCGCCGAAACAGCCGAAGCGTTCGACAAGGCAGACCTCGGCGCCCGCGCGCGCGGCGGCCAGCGCCGCTGCGAGGCCGCCCGGTCCGGAGCCCACGACCAGAACGTCCGTTCGGTGGATGACCTGCGTCTGGCGCGCGGGTTCCGTGATGACGTGCATTCTAGATCCTTCGGTTGGGTGAGGGCGATCCAAATTTCGCGAAATCTGGAGGCCCCGAACAAACTTTGCAAAGTTTGTTTTCAGCGCAGACCATCTTTTCCGCTCACGTCCCACGCCTCGAGCCCGCCCATCCGGCTATGGACCCGCCCGCCGCGCGCCATGGCCAGCGCAAAGACGATCTCGTCGGCGCGCGGTCCGTCGGGCAGGCGCACCTCGATTCCGTCGAAATGGCTGCGCACATAGGCCGCGTTGATATGGCCCAGCGGGATATCGAGCGCGCTCCCCACCCCGCCGCGTTTCATGCAGGAGGGCACGATGGCATTCGACTGCCCCAGAAGGCCACGCATCGCGTAGCCGCCCGGCACATGCCACAGCGCGCCATGCTCCAGTTCGCCGTTCTCGCCCACGATGGCGCCCTTGCCATAGCCGTCGATCCCGTCGCTGCCGCCAAGGGCCGCGATCAGCCTCTCGCTCATCTCGTGGCCCAGCGGCTTGAGGTCCTCCATCGCAGGCTGAAGATCGGGCTCGTATCGGCCGGCAAAGGGGTTGGCGACGCAAGCCAGAATGGCGCCCAGACGGCGCGGCTCCTCGGGTGCGGGGCCACCGTCATGGCGGACCTCCTCGATCACGAGCTGCATCTTTCGCACCGCGAATTCAGGCATTTGTCAGGTGTCCTTCATCTGTTGTGACTGTCCCCGCGGCATGACGTGTCCGGCCCCGAAGACCAAGTGCCGCGTCGTGGACAAGGCCCGCCGCGCACCAGCGCCGTGCCGCGCGGGCGCCCGCGTCCAGTGCCGCGTCGATTTCGGCCGGGGCAAGCCGGCCGACACCCACCGTCACCTGCCGCGCGCCCAGATCGCTGTCGCGTGCCAGGCTCTGCGCCTGCCGGCGCGCGATGGCAGGATGGCCCGGCAGATCGACCGCGTTGGCGATGAGGGTCGCGGCCACATCGGCGCGCGCGGCGTCGCGGGCCATCACCGTGACCGCATCCGCGATGCCCAGCGAATGGCTGCGCCCCTGCCAGCCCGAGGTCGCGATGCCGCGCACCGGATCGGCGGCGCCGATCTCGAAGGCACCGCAGGCGCCGAGGCCACGCAGGCTCCGGCCCCCGGAGAGGTGAAAGGCGATGTCGCCCCCGTTGTTCACATGGACCTTGGGCGGATCGCCCGCGGCCCGGATCGCCGACAGGACCTCGTCGGCCACGGCCCCCGCCACGGCCGCCATGGGGGTGACGAACACATCATCGAATGGCGTCACGGCCCCCGCCATGCGCCGGGCAACCGCGCCCCGGAACCGGTATCCGTGAAGTGGCCGGCGCAGGGCGGGCAACTCGGGGACCAACTCGTCGAGGATCGTGGCAAAGCGGCGCGCCGCCGCGCGGTAGCAGGCCGCGCGGTTGCGCCCCTCGACCTCGATCACAAGGTCGATCGGTCCGTGATGCAGGTGCAGCCTGCGCCCGTCGGGCAGCATCGCGGCCTGGGCTGGCGCGCTCATGTCCCGCCCCCGATCACGCGGGCCGCCGCGCCGTAATCGCCGCCTCGTTCCAGGATATCCGACAGGTCGCGGACCTGCGCGTCATGGCCGCCCATCGCCTCGTATTCCGCGCGCGGCACGGTGAATTCCAGAGGCGCCACCAGCGCAGGCGTCGGCACCGATCCGAACCCGCCCCGGGGCACCTGCGTCACGTCGACCATCACCGTGATCCCGCCCCCGGGCCAGACATAGACCGGCGCGCCGCCCACCGTGACCCGCGTGCGCTCTGCCTGAACCGAGCGGGTCAGCCCGATCGGATCGCGCGTCACGCCGGAGCGGAGCGACCCGCCCGCGCCTCCCATGAACAGCACGGTGCACAATGCCGGCTCGCAATTGCGCGCGATCAGATCGACCGAAGGGCACAGCGCCTCGGGCATCGGGCGCGGTTCCGGCTCCAGCGCGTCGTTCAGCACGAAATAGGCCGCATGTTCGCCCGTGGTCGAGACCATCAGAAGCGTGATCCCCGGCCGCGCCCCCTTTTCCGGCCGCCACGGCCCCAGGATCGACAGCGGGTCCTCGATATCCGTGCCGCCCCAGCCGGAGCCGGGGCGCGCCACCTTGAAATACCGCCCCGGCGTCGAGCGGTGGCCCTTGATCCGGATGCCGGTATCGGGCCAGCCGATGACCTTGCCCGCCTGATGTTCCGACACCACGCCGGTGATGTGATCGTCGACCACGACCACCTCGTCGACCAAGCCCTGCCACTGGGTGGCGAACATCCCGATCGTGGCCGATCCGCAGCCCATGCGCATCCGCGCCTCTTGCGTGCCGTCGACGACGGGGGCGGCGCCTGCCTGCACGATCACGCGCGATCCGCCGTCGATGCTCAGCTCAACCGGCTCGCGGTTGCACAACCGCAAGAGCGCATCGCAGGTCTTGCGGCCCTCGGCCTTCGATCCGCCGGTCAAATGATCGACCCCGCCCAGGGACAACATCTGCGAGCCGTATTCGGCGGTCATCACATGGCCCACCACCTCGCCGTCCGCGCGCACGGGCGCGGCCTCGGGGCCAAGATGGCGGTCGGTGTCGATCTTCACCTTGACGCCGCAATAGGAGAAGATCGCCTCGGTCACGACGGTCACGCAATCGACGCCCGCGATGTCACGGCTGACGATGAAGGGCGCGGGCTTGTAGTCGGGATAGGTGGTGCCCGCCCCGATGGCCGAGACGAAGACATCGTCTCCCGACGCCTCCCGCCCGTCCCAGTCGGCGGCGAGAAAGGGTTTGACCTCTTCGCCCCGTTCGATCCGGCGGTCGAGGATCGTTAGCGGATCGCATCGGATGATGCGGCCGCCCTCGTTGGCGTATCGGTCGCAGGCCCCGACCCGGCCGTCGGCGATATAGCACATGACGGGGCAGGCATCGCAGCGGATCTTGTCGGGCCTGTCGGCCCGTTGCGGCGGCGGCGGTTCGGGGGCGGCGCGGGTCGTCATGCGCGGCCCGCGATCGCGGCCCGCAACCTGTGCGGCAGGACCGGCACCCGCGTCAGCGCCGCAATACCCGTCGCATCACGGATCGCGTTGAGGATCGCGGGCGCGGTCGGGATCAGCACATGTTCTCCCAGCCCCTTGGCGCCCATCGGTCCTTCGGGGTCGGGTGTCTCGATCAGGATCGAGGTCACGGGTGGCATGTCGCCGATGGTGGGGATCAGGTAATCATGCAGGTTCTCGGTGCGTCCGGGGATGAACTCCTCCATCAGGGCAAGGCCCAGCCCCTGCGCGATGCCGCCCTCGATCTGGCCCACGCAAAGCCGCGGGTTGATCGCGCGGCCCACATCGTGGGCGGCGATCATGTGCAGGACACGCGTGGTGCCCAGTTCCATGTCGACCTCGACCTCGGCGATCTGGGCGCCATAGCCGTAAACGGCATAAGGCACGCCCTGCCCGTCGGCATCAAGCGCGGTGGTCGGCGGGTCATAGGTCTCTTCGGCGCGCAGGACATAGCCCAGATCGTCGGGCGCCAGACCGGACAGCGCCACCTCCCGCGTCTCGGCGCCAAGCCGGACCCGGATCGCGCCGTCGACCGGCTCGATCGCGTCGCAATCGGGCAGGTTCGTGCGCCGCAGGATCTCGGCCCTGAGCGCGCGGCCCGCGGCCTCGGCCGCCCGGCCCGTCACGAAGGTCTGGCGCGAAGCCGAGGTCTTGCCGCAATCGGGGGTCAGAGCGGTGTCGGGGCCCACCAGCGTCAGCGCATGAAGCGGCAGGCCCGCCGCATCGGCCGCGATCTGGGCGATGACCGTGTTCGCCCCCTGCCCGATATCGGTGGCGCCCTGATGCAGCATCACCCGGCCCGTGGCCGTGATCCCGATCCGGATGGTCGAGGGGTTGGGAAGGCCGGTATTGCCGCACCCATACCAGCAGGAGGCAATGCCGATCCCCCGGCGCAGCGGGCCGCTGGTCGCCTGATTGAACATATGCGCGTCCCGTGTCGCGCGCTGCCAATGATCCTCGAGCGCATCAAGGCAGGCCCCCAGACCCACGCCATGCAGAACCTGCCCCGACGGCGTCCTGTCGCCATCGCGCAGCGCGTTCAGCCGCCGGAATGCAAGTCGGTCGATCCCCGCCGCGCGGGCCAGATCGTCATAGAGCGATTCCTGCACGATCGCGGCCTGCGGCACCCCAAAGCCGCGAAACGCGCCCGATATGGGGCCGTTGCTGTGAACGGCCCGCGCCGTCGCCCGGTAATTGGCGGACAGGTAGGGGCCCGAAGCATGGACCGGCACCCGCATCGCGACGGTCGGCCCCCAGCTGGCATAGGCGCCGGTGTTGAAATCGCCGTGAAACACCATGCCGGTGATCCGCCCCCCCGCATCGCAGCCGATCCGGGCCTCCATCGTGCCGGGGTGGCGCTTGGTCGAGGCCAGCATGCTCTCTGCGCGGGTCCAGACCATGCGACAGGGCTTGCCGGTGACCAGCGCGGCCAGCCCGATCAGCGGCTGCACCGACAGATCGAGCTTTGCGCCAAAGCCGCCCCCCGCAGCCGACGGCACGATCCTGACCCGTTCGGGCGCAAGGCCAAGGACCCTGGCCGTCTGGTCGCGGTCGAGGACCGGGGATTGCGTGCAGGCCTGGATCACCAGCGTCTCCCCATCCAGCCAGGCGATGCCCGCCTCGGGTTCGATATAGGCGTGTTCGACATAGGAGGTCTCGAACCTTCCTCGCGCAATATGGGCCGCGCGGGCCAGACCCGCCTCGGGCGCACCATACGCGACCCGGCCCGCGATCAGCGTGTTGCAGGGCCGGTGCTCGTGCAGTTGCGGGGCATCTTCGGCCGCGCCGTCCCCTTCGGTCAGGCTATGGTCCAGCGGCGTCCAATCCACCGGAAAGCTGCCCAGATCCAGCGGCTCCACCAGATCGGGCGGACCGACGACAAGGGCCACGGGTTCGCCCAGGTAGCGGACCCTGTCCGAGGCGATGGCCGGCTGATCCTCGAGCCCCGGGATCGTGCCGAACCGGTTCTCGCCCGGCACGTCCCGCGCGGTCAGCACGGTCACGCCCCGCGCGGCGGCCCAGCCCGCCACATCGCCCAGACTGACGCCCGCGTGGAAATGGGGCGACCGGACGGCCCGCACCATCAGCGTGCCGGGCCGGACGTGATCGGCGCCATAGATCTCGGTCCCGTCGACCTTGGCCCGGCCATCGAGCCGCCGCACGGGAGCGCCCACCGCCTGCCCGGCGGCAGGGCGCGCCTCGTCCCTGACAAGATGCAAATCACGGATCGCCTCCACGATCTTGCGATAGCCGGTGCAGCGGCACAGGACACCGGCCAGCGCCTCGTGAACCTGCGCCTCGGTCGGGCGGGGCACCTGCCGCAACAGCTCGACCGCCGCCATGATCACGCCCGGCGTGCAGATGCCGCATTGCGCGGCCCCATGTTCGAGAAAGCTGTCCTTCAGCCGTGCGGTCAACGCGTCGTCCAGCGTCTCGAGCGTCTCGATCTCGGTGCCCTCGGCCTGACAGACGGGCATCAGGCAGGCGCAGTGCTGCAGCCCGTCCACAAGGATCGTGCAGGCCCCGCAATCGCCCGCATCGCAGCCGATCTTGACGCTGCGCAGGCCCAGTTCCTCGCGCAGGACCTCGGACAGGCGGCGACCGGGCGCGGAGGCTATGGCATGATCCCGGCCCGCGACCCGCAAGACAAGGGGCGCCTTGCCATCCTTCATGCGGGCACCGGGGCCATGGCGTCGGCGACGCCGCGCCGGATCAGGGTCAGCGCCGCATCGCGCCTGTAGGCGCGGTCGGCGCGCACGTCGTCGATCGGGCTGAGCACCGCGTCGACATGGTCCGCCCCGATGCGCGCGGGATCGGGGGCCACCCCGAGAAGGGCGGCCTCTGCTGCGGGCACGCGGGTCGCGACGGGGCCGCAGGCGCCCACGGCGATCGCCGCCTCGGCCACCCGGCCCCCGGCGACGACCAGACGGACCGAGACCATCGCGATCGAGATCACGAGATATGTCCGCGCGCCCAGCTTGCGAAACGCCCCCGCGCCATCCAGCGCGCGGGCCGGCAGGTGGATCGCCGTGACCAGTTCGTCGCGCCCCCGCGCGATCTGGCGCGGCCCGGTGATGAACGCCGCCAGCGGCAGCCGCCTGCGACCCCGGATCGAGGCCAGTTCGACCTCGGCATCGAGGGTCAGGAGCGGCGGCACACCATCGGCCGCGGGCGAGGCATTGCACAGGTTGCCGCCCAGCGTGCCACGGTTCTGGATCTGCTGGGCGCCGACCTCGCGCGCGGCCAGTTGCAGCCCGCGCATCGCCGGCGGCAGATCGGCGCGCGCGATCTCGCGCCATGTGGTGGCGGCCCCGATGGTGAGGCCCGCGTCATGGCGGTGGATACCGCGCAATTCCGGGATGCGGGTGATATCGAGGATCGGGCCGGACAGGTCCTTGCGGTCGGTCGCCGGAAAAAGATCGGTGCAGCCCGCCGCGATCCGCCAGTCGCCATCCGCCAGCGCCTCGAGGGCCTCTGCCATCCCACCGGGCCTGAGATAAGGCGCTGCCTGCGACATGATCCCTCGACTTGTTGGTATACAAGCGGATGTTGCGGCAGGCCCCGCAAGCTGTCAATGAGAAGGGCATGACCGACGCGCCCGAGGATGACCGCGATTACCAGCTTTCCGATCAGGTGGGCTATAACCTGCGCCGCACCAACCAGAGGCATGTGGCGATCTTTGCCGCCCATGTCGGCGACGTCACGCCCACCCAGTTCGCCACGCTCGCGCGCCTGAATGAACATGGCGCGGTGTCGCAAAACCATCTGGGCCGGCTGACGGCGATGGATTCGGCCACGATCAAGGGTGTGGTCGACCGGCTCGAGGCGCGGGGGCTGGTCAGTCTGCGGCCCGACCCCGAGGATCAGCGCAAGCGGCTGGTGGAGCTGACGCCCGAGGGACACCGCGCCTTCGCCCGCGCCCTGCCCCGCGCTCTTGCCGCGCGCCGGGAGACGCTCGCCCCTCTGAGCCCTGAGGAGGCGGCGCAGTTCGAACGGCTGCTGGCGCGGCTTGTCTGATCAGATGCCCACATATTTCTGCAAAAGCGTCCTGTCCCGGCGCAACGCGTCCACGGCCACCACCTCGCGGCCATGCCCGTTCTCGATGAAGGCCACATGATCGGCAAGGGTCAGGACCGCCTCGATCCGCTGTTCGACAAGGATGATCGCCACGCCCGCGCGCCGCATCACGTCGACCGTCTCGCGGATGAGGCTGATCATCGAGGGTTGAAGCCCCTCTGTCGGCTCATCCAGAAGCAGGACCTCCGGCTCGAGGCACAGGGCCCGCGCCGTGGCCAGCATCTGCTGCTCGCCGCCAGACAGCGTCTCGGCCCGCTGCGACAGCCGTTCCCGAAGGCGCGGAAACATCGTCAGGACCTTTTCGCGCGTCCCGGCGCCGCGCCTGCGGGCCTGAAGGCCCAATTCGATATTTTCGGCCACGGTCAGTTCGGTGAACAGCCGCCGCCCCTGCGGGACATAGCCGATCCCGTGACGCGGCACCTCGTGGGCGGGCATCGCACTGAGTTCGGCGCCGTCCAGCGTGATCCGCCCCGCCATCAGAGGCAACAGCCCCATGATCGCCTTGAGGGTCGTCGTCTTGCCCGCGCCGTTGCGCCCCAGCAGGCACAGCACCTCCCCCGGCCGCGCCTCGAGCGACAGGTCGAACAGGACCTGGACCAGGCCGTAACCGGCCGATATGCGATCAAGCCTCAGTGTCATCCGGTTCCCAGATAGGCCTCCTGCACATGCGGGTCGGCATGGATGTCGTCGGGCGCACCGCTCGCGAGGATGCGGCCCGTATCAAGCACGGTGATCCGGTCGGCCAGCGCCATGACGACGCTCATGTTATGCTCGATCAACAGGATCGAGGTCTCGCCCGCAAGCCGGCGGATCAGCGCGTTGAAACCCTCGATCTCGGCCTCGGCCAGACCTTGCGTCGGCTCGTCGAGGATCAGAAGCCGCGGCGCCTGCGCCACGCCCATCGCGATCTCCAGCAGCCGCTGGTGCCCATAGCTCAGATCGCCCGCGATCTCGTCCATCCGTTCGATCAGGCCCACATGATCGAGCGCCTCCTGCACGCGGGGACGCGAACGCTCCCCAAGGGCGAGCGCGACATTCTCGAACAGGCTGAGCCGGGCATAGATCGCGGTGATCTGGAACGTGTAGGCCATGCCACTGCGGATGCGCGCATGGGCGGGCAGCGCCGTCACGTCCTGCCCGTCGAAGATGACCCGGCCCGCGCTGGCCGCGATCCGGCCCGAGACCATGCCGACAAAGGTGCTCTTGCCCGCGCCGTTGGGGCCGATCAGGGCGTGAACCTCGCCCCGGCGCATGGTGAAATCCACCCGGTCGACCGCCGTCAGCCCGCCGAATTCGCGGTGCAGGCCGCGTGTCTCGAGGATCGTCACGGCAGCCATGGCACCCACCGTTTCCGGACCTCGCCCATCAGGCCCGCCCGCGCGAACAGCGTCAGCAGGACCAGAACGATGCCCACGACCAGCATGTAGGCCGTCGTCAGACCGCTGAGATAATCGATCAGGTAGAACATGAAGAGCGCGCCCACCAAGGGCCCGATCGTCGTGCCCGCCCCGCCCAGAAGAACCCACAAAAGCGGAAAGATCGAATATTGCACCGACACGAAGGTCGCCCCCACATAACCGAACAGGAGCGCATAGGCCGCCCCCGCCGCCCCCGAGATCGTGCCCGAGATCACCACCGCCCAGAACTTGTGCGCCCAGACCGAATAGCCCAGCATCCGGGTCCGCTCCTCGTTTTCGCGCACCGCGATCAGGACGTGGCCGAACCGCGTCTGGGTCATCCGCATGGTCAGAAGAAGCGCGACGGCAAAGAGGGCGAAGGCCGCGTAATACCGCGTGAGAGGGGCCGACAGGTCGAGACTGCCCAGCCGCCGGATCCCCTGTGCCAGGACAAAGCCCTCGTCACCGCGCGTCCATTCCCCGAAATAGAGTGCCGTCAGAAAGGCCGCCTGGCTGAACATCAGCGTCACGATCATGAAGGCCACCCCGATGGTCCGCAAGGCCAGCACCGCGACCACCGCCGACAGCGCCGCGGCACAGACAAGCCCGATCGCAAAGGCGGGCGCGGCACCCAGCCCGCCATGCTGCATCGCAAGGCCCAGCCCATACATCCCCGCCCCGAAGAACATCGCGTGGCCGAGGCTCAGAAGGCCGGTATAGCCGAACATCACGTTGTAACCCACGGCATAGGTCGCCAGCACCATGATCCGCGACAGGTTCCCCTGGTGATACGCGGGCAGGATCATGCCCAGCACCGCCAGCAGCGCCAGCAGGCCCAGATGCAGCGCCAGCACCTTCATGCCGGTTTCTTTCCGAACAGGCCCTGCGGACGGAACACCAGCACCAGCGCCACCAGAAGCGTCGCGATGATCTTGGCCAGCGTGGGCGAGAAGAAGACCGAGATGATCCCGTCGGACAGCCCGATGAGGATCGCGGCCACGATGGTGCCCCGGATCGAGCCCAGACCGCCGATGATCACGACGATGAAACTCAGAAGCAGCGGATCGCCCCCCATCAGGTAATGCGCCTGCTGGATCGGCACGATCAGCACCGCGGCCAGCGCTGCCAGCGCCGCCCCCAGCCCGAAGACAAGGCTGTAGACCCGCGCCACCGGGATCCCGAAGGCTGTGGCCATCTCGCGGTCAAGCTGGGTCGCGCGCATCACCAGCCCGATCCGCGACCGCGACAGGAACAGCCAGAACCCGACAAGGATCACCGTCGCGGCGACGATGACGAACAGCTTGTAACTCGTCGTGCCGAACCCCCAAGGGTAGTAGATCTCGAAGCCGTTCTCCCCGAACTCGAACCACGGCAGTGCGATGCGCGCATTGAACGGCGGCTCGACGGGCCGCGCCTCGGGCCCATAGGTCATAAGGGCGAATTGCTGGATGATGTAGAGAAGGCCGATCGTGGCCACGATCGTGGCCTCGGGGTCATAGGCGACGCGCTTCAGGACCAGCCGGTCCGCCAGCACCGCCACGCCGCCCGCGACCAGCGGCGCCACGATGGCCGCGGCCACGAACCCCAGCGCGGGATGCCCCGCCACGGCGGTGGCCACCCACCACGCCACGATGGCGCCCAGCATGAAGAATTCGCCATGCGCCACGTTGACCACGCGCATGATGCCGAAGACAAGGCTCAGCCCAAGCGCCGTCAGCGCGAGGACCGCGGCGCCGACCGCTCCTTCGAGGATGGCGAGGATCAGGTGAGGTCCGAATTCCATCGGTCAGCGCGGCGGCGGCGGGCAGGCCCGCCCCCGCCCCTTCCGTCAGAGGCTCTGCGTCGTGTAATCGACCTCGTCGGGGTAGAAGGTCTCTTCGATCGTGGTCTCGTGGACAAGGTTCAGACGCCCCTCCTGCGCTTGGGTGATGTATTGCACGCCAAAGGCCTGGTGGGTCTTGCCGTTGAAGATCTTGGGGCCCTGAGGATGCTCGTCCGAATGGGGCATGTCGGTCATCGCCTCGACCGCCTCGATCAGGGCCGCGCGATCCTCGGGGCCCTGGTAATCGCAGGCCTCCATCCCGGCCTTGATGATGTAGAGCGTCTCCCAGCAGCCGAACATGTGGGCATAGGTCGACACGTCCGACGGATCGCTGACCGAGGCGCCGTTGTCGTCCACGCCCACGGCGGCGCGGAAATGCGCATCATGGGGCGACTGGTTGGCCTGGGCATAGCGGGGATTTCCCTCCCAGAAATAGCTGCCTTCAAGGAATTCGAGCCCCGGCGAATTCAGGTCCACCGCCTCGAGGCTGTCGATGAAGCCGAACATCGGCGGTGCCGAGGGGCCGAAGAACTCGCCCAGCTCCTTGACGAAGGTCAGGATCGCGGGGCCCACCATCACGTGATAGATCACTTCGGTGTCGCGGGGGATGGCGGGGAAATAGCGGGTGAAGGATGTCTCGGTCGGCGGGATCGCGATATGTGCCAGAACCTCGCCGCCCGCCGCCTCGATCGCCGAGGTGAAGTAATCGCGGTGATCGTGGCCGAAGGCGAAATCGGGAAAGATCATCGTGACCTTCTTGCCGAGATTCTCCGAGATGAAGGGCGCCATGGCCTGGACCTGGCTTTTGACATCCGTGATCCCGGGCTGAAGCGTGTAGCGGTTCAGCATCCCCGAGGCCACGTGATGGCCTTCGGAGACCACGAAATAGGGCATCTTCAGCTCCCCCGCCGCGGGGGCGGAGCCAATCACCACATGCGAGAACAGCGTGCCGAAGGCCACGTCGCAATCATGCTGGTTGACAAATTTCTCGACCACTTCGGCGCCGCGGCGGGCATCGGTGCCGTCATCCTCGGCGATGATCTCGACGGGGCGGCCGTTGATCCCGCCCGCCGCGTTGATCGCGCGGACCGCCGCATCGGTGGTGCGGCCATACCAGCGCCCGTAGGCCGCGCCCACGCCGGTGATGTGCTGCTGGAAACCGATCCGGATCGGCGCGGCGGATTGGGCCTGCGCGTAGCGCGCGGCAAGCGGCGCCGCGGCCAGAAGCCCCCCCGCGGCCGCGCCTTTCAGAACGGTTCTGCGATCGGGCTGGATCAGTTTCGACATCTTGCGTCTCCCCGGTTGCGGCGGCCGGTTGCGGGGCCGTCATGTGCCGCAGTTTCGGTCGCCCACGGGCAATGTGTCCAGCGAAATCTGGGGTCAGGCCCCGCGCGGCGCCGCCAGAAGCCAAAGCCCGAGAAAGGTATAGGCGATCATGAAGACCGACAGCGGCAGGGTCAGCCGCGCAGCGCCTTGCCCCTCGGGCGCAAGGTCGAGGGCCAGCCTGTGCGACAGAAGGACGGACCAGACATGCCCGCCAACGATCAGCACCGCCTGGGTGAGCCAGATCGCGCGCACGCTGTCGATATTGTTGAAGAACCCGGTCGTGACGTGAAACGGCTCGATCCCCAGAAGATCGTCGCCGCGATTGAACGGGTCGCTGATCGCGGCGACAGTATACTGGATGTTGACCAGAAAGGCCGTCAGGTAATGGGCCGCATGATAGACCAGCGCGATGGGCAAGACCCCCAGTGCCAGCCTGTCGAAGGCCCGCGCAAAGCCGCCGCCCCGCCCCGCCAGTGCAAGCCCCAGCCAGACCGTGGCCGCGAAGATCGCCCACAGGCCCAGGACCGACGCCACGAGCCCCGCCAGCGTCTCGAAGATGACGGCCGAGCGGCCCGGAAACTCCAGCGGGTTCACCCCGATCCGGCCCAGCCACCAGAACGTCTCGTTCAGACCGTCGAAACTGCCCACCGCCAGAAGCGTCAGCGCGAACAGGCCGCCCGCGCGCGGCATCCCCTCGAGGATGCGCCAGCCCGGACCCCCGATCCCGCCCGGCGCCCCGATGCGCAGCGCGGCCAGCCGTCCATAGCTGCCCATGATCGCGTGGCCCAGCTCGAAACTGGCCAGAAAGGCGGGTCCGAACACGACCAGCCCCGCCATGATCGCCGCCCAGTAGACGGCCACGATCCAGGCCAGCCTGTCGGGATCCTCGGGCGCGACACCCGCAAGGATATAGGCGCCGAAGCCCACCATCATCAGCACCGCCGGCCACAGGCCCAGACCGTCCGGCAGACGCAGCAGAGGGCGCGGCGAGCCCGCGATCCGGTAGAGCCCCGTCCACGGGTTGAGCCAGCCCCAGACATCGCCCAGGAGGCCCGACAGGCTCACCAGCCCGATCCAGCCAAGCGTATAGAAACTCAGCGGCAGGATGTTGGACAGCGGGTCGCGCGACCCGGTAATCCCGATCCAGATCGCAAAGACCATCAGCGCAAATGAGGTCAGGCTCGCGATTTCGGACACCGCCTCGGTTCGCAGGCCGCGCAAGGCGCGCCAGCCGAAAAGCGCCCGCACCAGACGATGCGGCAGCGCAAAGACCGCCACGACCGTCAGCGCCACCACCGCAACCCCGGCCGCGCGATAGACCCCGGTCGGCAGCAGCAGGACGAAACTGCCCTCGGACGTATGCGCGGCCGCCGCCCCGGCAAGGCAGGACAGGCCAATCACGCTCAGCACAAGCCGGATCATCCGATCGCCCTCGCCCATTGCCGGTTGACAGGATCACCGCAGGCAGGATCCTATTGGTATACAAACAATATCCTGCGGGGCGGATGTGGCAAGCGGCGGAATCGTTGGCGTCGATGTAGGCGGGACCTTCACCGACCTGGTGATGATCGACCCCGACACCGGCGCGATCCGTATCGCCAAGACCCCGACCACGCTCGACAACCAGGCCTTCGGCGTTCTGGCCGCGCTGGATGAGGCCGGTGTCGATCCCGCGACGCTGGGCCTGATCGTGCACGGCACCACGACGACCACCAACGCGGTTCTGGAACGCAAGCTGGCGCGCACCGGACTGATCACCACGATGGGCTTTCGCGACGTGCTGGAACTGGGCCGCCGGACCCGTCCCCAGCCCTATGGCATGACGGGCAGCTTCCGGCCGGTCATCGCCCGTGACCTGCGGCTCGAGGTGCCCGAACGGATGGATGCGCAGGGCCGCGTCGTGACCCCGCTCGACGAAGGCGCGGTGGCCCGCGCGGGCCAGACCCTTCTCGACGCGGGCTGCGAGGCGGTTGTGGTGCATTTCCTGCACGCCTATGCCAACCCCGCGCATGAACGCCGCGCGGGCGATATCCTGCGCGACATCTGGCCCAACGATTACATCACGCTGGGCCACGACCTTCTGTCGGAAAGCCGCGAATACGAACGCGGGGTGACGGCGGCCATCAATGCCTCGGTCCAGCCGTTGCTGGAGCGCTACGTGGCCCGGCTCCGCTCCGAACTGGAGGGCCGGGGCTACCGCGGCGACGTTCTGGTGATGAACGGCAATGGCGGCATGGTTTCGTCCCGGCTGGTCGCCCGCGAAGCCGCCAAGACGGTGATGTCGGGCCCCGCATCGGGCGTCATGGCCGCCGCCTATACCGGGCGCCGCGCGGGCGAGCCGAACCTTCTGACCTACGACATGGGCGGCACCTCCACCGACGTGGCCCTGATCCGCGACGGCACGCCCCCCGTCTCGAACGAGATCGAGGTCGAATACGCGATGCCGATCCATGTCCCCATGGTCGATGTGCGCAGCGTGGGCGCCGGTGGCGGATCGATCGCCAGGGTCCTGCCCTCGGGCCTGCTGGAGGTCGGGCCCGAAAGCGCGGGCGCCGATCCCGGCCCCATCTGCTATGGCAAGGGCGGCACCGCGCCCACGATTTCGGATGCCAACCTGCTGCTTGGGCGGCTTGATCCGGGCCGGCTGAACAGCGTGGCAGGCGGCGTCCGCCGCGCCGACGTAGCCGCGATCTTTGCGCGCGAACTCGGGGCGCCTCTGGGCCTTGATGCCGAAGGCGCGGCAGAGGCCGTGATCCGGGTCGCCAATGCGCGCATGGCGGGCGCGATCCGCATGGTCTCGCTCTCGCTGGGGGCCGATCCGCGGGATTTCGCGCTTTTCGCCTTTGGCGGTGCGGGGCCGCTTCATGCCGCGGCACTCGCGCGCGAACTGGGCGTGCCGCGGGTTCTTGTCCCCGCACGTCCGGGGCTGACAAATGCGCTGGGCTGCGTGGTGGCCGACCTGCGGCACGATTTCGTGCGCACCGTGAACCAGCCCCTCGACAGCGTCGATATCGACACGCTCCACGCCATCTTTGCGGAACAGATCGCGGCGGGCGAGGCCGCGCTTGCGCAGGAGACCGTGGAGGTGACGGGCCTGCGCCACGATGTCAGCGTCGACATGCAGTTCATCGGCCAGAGCCATGTCGTGCGCGTGCCGCTGACAGGCCCCCGGCCTGACCGAGAGACGCTTCAGGCGCGGTTCGAGGCGGTCTATTTCGACAGGTTCCGCGTCGCACTCGACACGATCCGCACGATCCGCGCGCGGGTGGTGAACCTCAACTGTTCGGTCATCGGGATGCGCCGTCCCGTCGATCTGGCGCGCCTGATCGACCCGGCCGGCCGCCGCGCGCGGCTCGACCCCTCGGGATCGCGTCCGGTGATCTTCGAGGGCGCGGCGCGCGACACGCCCGTCTATATGCGCGATCACCTGCCCGAAGAGGTGCGGATCGACGGCCCCGCCCTGATCGAGCAATTCGACACCACGATCCTGATCCCGCCCGGCGACAGGGCCGTCTCGGCGCCCGAGGGCAACCTTGTCATCCATGTGGGGGGCGCGGAATGACGCTGGACCCGATCACGCTGTCGGTCATCCAGGCCGGGCTGCAACAGGTCTGCGACGAAATGGACCTGAGCTTTTCGCGCGCGGCCTTTTCCCCCGTCATCGCCGAGGCCAATGACAGATCCGACGGGATCTATGCGGCCAGTGACGGCGCGCTGATCGCGCAAGGTGCAGGCGGTCTGCCGGTCTTCGTGGGCACGATGCAATATTCGACCCGCATCCTGATCGAGCGGATCGCCCGGGGTGTGACGCCCGCGCCGAAACCGGGCGATGTCTACATCGTCAACGACCCCTATCTGGGCGGCACCCACCTGATGGATGTGCGGTTTGCCCGGCCCTTCTATCGCGGCGGCGAGATCTTCTGCTGGCTGTCGAATACCGGCCACTGGCCAGATACCGGCGGGGCGGTTCCCGGCGGCTTTTCGGCCTCCGCCACCTCGGTCGAACAGGAAGGCCTGCGCCTGCCGCCGGTGCGCCTGTTCAAGCAGGGCGTGATGGACGAGGAGATCTATTCGATCATCTGCTCCAACATCCGCGTGGCCGATCAGCGCATCGGCGACGTCAAGGCACAGGAGGCGGCCTTGCAGGTGGGCGAGGACAGGCTCACCGTCCTTCTCGACCGCTATGGCGACGAGACGGTCCGCGCCGCCATCGCCGAGTTGCGCCGCCGCGCCGAGGCGCAGATGCGCGCGCTGATCGACGAGATCGCGGACGGCACCTATACCGCCACCGCATGGATCGACAGCGACGGCGTAGTCAACGAACCGCTCGCGATCCGGCTTGCCATCGAAAAGACGCCCGGTCACCTGCGCTTCGATTTCGAAGGCTCCAGCCCGCCCTGCGCGGGACCGATGAACTCGGTCCTCGCCACGACGCTGTCCTCGGTCTACCTCGCCATGCGCCACATCTTCCCCGAAGTGCCGATCAGCGCGGGCGCCTTCGCCCCGCTCGAGGTGATCCGACCGGCCGACACCTTCCTCGACGCGCGCTATCCCCGGCCCGTCTCGGGCTGCGCGGCCGAGGTCAGCCAGCGCATCGCCGAGGCCGTCTTCGCGGCCCTCGTCAAGGCCCTGCCAGACCGGGTGACCGCCGCCCCCGCCGGCACGTCGGGCAACTTCGCGCTGGGCGGCCATGACCCCGATACCGGGCGCGACTATGTGATGTATCAACTGTCGGGCGGTGGCTATGGCGGCTCGGCCTCGGGCGACGGCATCGCCAATGGCTGCTCCACCATCGGCATCTCGAAGGCCCCGCCGGTCGAGATCATGGAACAGAATTTCCCCATCCTCTATCACCGCTACGCCCTGCGCGAGGGCTCGGGCGGGGCGGGCACCCATCGCGGCGGGCTGGGCCTCGACTACGAACTGGAACTCCGGCGCGGCACCGCCCGGGCCAGTTTCGTGATGGATCATGGCCGGTTCGGCCCTCAGGGCGCGTTGGGCGGTGCGGATGGCGCGCGCAACGAGGTCGAGGTGATCCGGGGCGGGGTCATCCACATCCCCGAACATCTCTCCAAGGAACAGGACATCCCCCTTGGTCCCGGCGACCGGGTGCGCGTGCGCACGCCCGGCGGCGGCGGCTACGGCGCGCCCGAAGGTCGCGATCCGGAGCTTGCCGCCGAAGACAAACGCCTCGGCCGGACGTGACGCGGACCGAATTCTTCAAAAGAATTCGGATCGTTTTCTTTTCAAGAAAACGTCTCGCTCAGGACCGGCAGCGCCACACCCCAATCCTGCGGTGTCAGGTCATGCCCGCCATCCCGCAATCCGTGGCACATCGCTCCGCGCCGGACCACGCCACCATCCGACCACATCTCGCGCGCTTCGGGCCAGCCGGGCAGGCCCGAGGCCGCGCAGAGCGCGCGGTAGCTTCCGACCGGATCGGCCCAGATGTCGCCCCTTGCCCCGGTCACCACCAGCGGGCGCGGCGCGATGGCCGCCAGGAGGTGATGCTGATCGAGCCCATCCGGCAAGACCGCCCCGTCCCGCAGCCAGTGCGGATAGCGCGCGGTCAGGTCGGCCAGCGTCTCGCCTGCCCCATGCGCCGCGGGCGCGGCCCCCGCGCAGCCCGAGGCATTGGCAAAGACGCCGGCCACGCGCGGATCATTGGCCCCGGCCCATAGGGCCGCCTTGCCCAGCCGCGAATGACCGGCAAGGAATGCCGGGCCCAGCTCGTCGAGCCCTTCGGCCACATCGACCAGCCGCATCAGCGCCCAGGCCCAGAGCGATATCGCGCCATGAGCCGGGCCGAGGATCGGGCGCAGACCCCTCTCCCTCCAGAGGTCCGGATCGTCGGGCACCCAGCTGCCATAGCAACTGAGCAACAGCGCAAAGCCCGCCCGGTGGATCGCCTCGACGGGCCAGCGATGCCCGGTCCGGCCGCGCATCGCTTCGGTCAGGCGGTGCCCCTCGCCGCCGAAGGGTCGCGGCGCGCAGATAATCGCCTCCGGGTCGCGCGGGAACGGCACGCCCGGCAGGCCATATGGCCCGACGAAATCAAGCCCCGCGATCACCGGCACGCGGCCCATCCGCCCCGGGGGCCGCCACAGAAGCGCATCGAAGGACGCGCCGCACAGGCGCAGTGTCAGACGTTCGGCTGGCCCGCAGGGCAGTCGGTCGATCTCCAGCCCGTCCGGTGCAGCGGGCACCGGCCCGTAAAGGTGCCGCCCGAACGCCGCGACCCAGTCCGCGCGCGCGCTCGACGGGTCGCCCCCTGTGTCGATAGGCGGCAGGTCGCGCCAGGAGCCGAAGGCACCACCCGTCACGGCACCCAGCTGGCATAGAGCGGATGATCGGCGCCAAGCGGCAGATCCACACGCTGCCCCGTGCGCGCCGAATGATAGCAGGCGGTCACGAATTCGAGGGACCGGCGCCCATCCTCCGGCGTCACGTCGCGCCCGCCCCGGCCTGCCAGCGCATCGGCCACGGCCGCGAACATGCCCGCATAGCCCGTCTTCACTTCGCCCACACGGGCCAGAACCGCGTCGATCCGGTCCTGGGTCATCGGCGCGCGGGCGACAAAGCGCCAGGGTCTGGCGGCCGGCGCATAGGGCGCATGATCGCTTTCCACGGTGAAGCCTTCGAACATGAGCCGCATCCGGCTGATGTTCTCGGCACACCCCAGCGTTACCGACGAAGTGACGAGCGCGCCGCTTTGCATCCGCAGGCACAGGGCCGCGCAATCCTCGACCTCGATCTCGTTCACCCGGGTCGCCACATCCGCATGGAGACGGGCCACCGGGCCAAGGAAGGCGGGCAAGAGGTCGTGGATATGGATCGCGTGACCCAGAAGCGCGCCACCCGATTCCCCCGCCCATGTGCCGCGCCAGTCGATATCGTAATAGCTGGCCGGCCTGTCCCAATGAGTCTCCAGCGTGCCAGCATAGCACCGCCCGGCCAGCCCCGCCTCGATCAGCGCATGAAGCTGGGCCGCCCCGATGCCATAGCGATACTGAAAGACCGGAGACAGGAAACCGCCGGTCTCTCGGGCCACGGAAATAAGCTCATCCACTTTCTGAAGAGAGGTCACCAAGGGTTTCTCACAAATGACTTTCTTTCCTGCACGCAGGGCGTCCACACAGGTCTGGAAATGCAGATGCGGCGGCAGGCAGATATCGACGATGTCGATCTCGGGATCGGCCAGAACGCCCGCGAAATCATCCGTAAGCGCGCAGCCATATTGTTCGGCCAGCGGTCGGGCGCGGTCGAGGTCGAGATCGCAGATCGAGGCAATAGCGAAATGTTCGGGCACTTCGGCATAGCCCGCAAGGTGCTGTGCGCCGATCCCGGCGCCGATCACGGATACACGGTGGGTCATTGGCCTTCGGCCTTCCTCTGTGCGGTGATCGCGAGTTCCATCGTCTTGAACGTATGGGCCTGCGACACGGCTGTTTCGGTCCGGTCCTGCACATCCGCAACAAGGCGCGGGAAATAGGGCAGACCGGCCGCGTCGCAATCAATCAGGCTGTTTTCCTCGCCATTGACGAGGAAGAGCGAGTTGGTTTTGTGAGGCCGGCCGATATCGGTATATTTGCGCAGTTCGATATGGCCTTCGGTCCCTTGAATGAACAGCCGCCCGTCGCCCCATGTGGGCAGGCCGTCGGGTGTGAACCAGTCGACCCGCACATAGGCGTGGCCCCGGTCGGACCGCAGCACCATCTCGCCGAAATCCTGAAAGCCGGGATGGTCGGGCATGGTGGTGTTTTCCACAAGTGCATGAACGACCTGGGCGTCTTTGCTTCCTGTGAAATGCAGGAACTGGTCGATCTGATGAGAGCCGATGTCGCACAGGATACCGCCAAAGCGCTCGCGCCGGAAAAACCAGTCGGGACGGGTCTTCAGGTTCTGCTTGTGAGGGCCAAGGCCGACGGTCTGGATCACGCGGCCGATGGCGCCGCCAAAGACCAGCTCCTCGGCCCGGGTCACGGCTGGCACCTCGAACCGCTCGGAGAAATTCACACTCCAGATTCGGCCTGTAGCCTTTTGAACCTGAATGATCTTTTCGAGATCCTCCAGCGTCGTGCAGCCGGGCTTGTCGACCATGACGTCCTTGCCCGCCTCCATCGCCTCGATGGCCAGTGCCGCGCGGTCGGCGGGGACCGCCGAGATCAGGACCAGCCTGACTTCGGGATCGTCGAGGATACGACGGCGATCTGTCGTCTTTTCAATATCTTGAAAGACGTTGTTGAACTTTTCTTCGGTAACGGCGGGGCCATCGGTCCAGTAGATGTCGCAGGTGCAGCCCTGCGCGATCATGTTCGACAACATGCCGAAGATATGGCCATGGTCGATGCCGAGAACGCCGAGTTTGAATGGCATGTCAGTCTCCGAAGATGTGGGTTGCGACACCGGTCGGGCGTCTTGGCGAGGACGGGGCGATGCCGGATTCGGCCCCCCCGTGTCAGACGGGCACACGCTCTCCCGATCGGGCGGAACGTTCAAGCGCGGCGATGAGCCGGTGCACGCCAAGCGCCTCCCGGCCCGGGACGAGGGGCGGCCGGCCGGTGGCCACGGCATCGGCAAAATCCTCGATCACGGCGCGGTGCCAGTCGGAGGTGAAGGCCATCGGATCGGCCCCCGCCCCCGACGACGCCGCCTGCCCGATCGTCTCGGACGTGCCGTCATGACGGTCAAGGCGCAGGATGCCCGCCTCCAGATGGGCGGAGGCGCGGTCGAAATGGAGCGTGATCGTCTCCCCCCGGCCGGGAAAGCTCGCCGTGGTGGCAAAAAGCTGTCCCACGGCGCCATTGTCGAAACGCAGCCCCGCACAGACGAAATCCTCCGCCTCCATCCGGTGAAAGCCGGTGGTGGCGGCCATCGCCGTCACCTCAGACACCGGCCCGGCGAGCGAGAGCATCAGGTCGAGCGTATGGATCGCCTGGCTGATCAGGACCCCTCCCCCGTCGCGGGCATAGCTGCCCCGGCCCGGCGCGTCGTAATAGGCCTGGTCGCGCCACCAGGGCACGGTGATCTCGGCCATGCGCAAGGGGCCCAGATCGGCCATCCGGGCACGCAGGTCGGCCACGATGGGGCGGGCGCGGTGTTGCAGGACGATGCCGAGGGGCACACCCGCCTCCTCGCAGGTTCTCACCAGCTCCTCGGCGGCGGCCAGCGTCCGCTCCACCGGCTTTTCCATGAGGATGGGTTTGCGCGCCCTGACCAGTTCGGCCACGATCTCGGCGCGGGCATTGGGCGGCGTGGTCAGGATGACGAAATCGACGTCAGGGTCGGCCGCGATCTCGGCCACGCTCGCGGCCTCCCGCGCACCGAGATCGGGCCAGTCCGCTATGAAAGCCGCCCGGCTTTCGGGGCGGCGGGCATGGACACGGGCCAGCGAGACCCGGTCGGAGTTGCGGATCGCGTCGCCATAGGTCCGCGAGACCATGCCAAGGCCGATGAGCGCCGCGCGCATCAGCGCGCCATCGGCAAGTTCAGCTCGCCTTCGCCCGCGAAGACATGCATGGCCTCCGTCGGGAAGCTGACCCCCACCTTCTGGCCCCGTTTCAGCGGGATCTGCTGCGCGACCTGGACGGTCAGCTTTTCGCCGTCGGGAAAGGCGCCGTAGATATAGGTGACCGAACCCAGCTGTTCGAAATTCTCGACCTCGATCTGCTGGTCGCCATGCCCTTCGAGAGAGACCTCGATCGCCTCGGGGCGGATGCCGACGGTGGCGGGTTGGGCCGGGTAGCTGTCGGCCAGAGGCAGGTCCCGGCCGATCCCGCTTTCGAGCGTGACCGAGCGGCCCTGAAGCGACGCCTTGAGAAAGTTCATCTGCGGCGCGCCGATGAAGCCCGCCACGAACCTGTTGGCCGGATGATTGTAGAGATCGAGCGGCCGGCCGACCTGTTCGATCCGCCCGCCGCGCAGCACCACGATGCGGTTGGCCATGGTCATCGCCTCGATCTGGTCATGGGTGACGTAGATCATCGTGTTGCCAAGCTGGGCATGCAGGTTCGAGATCTCGACCCGCATCTGAAGCCGCAATTCGGCATCGAGGTTCGACAGCGGTTCGTCGAAGAGAAAGATGATCGGCTCGCGCACGATGGCCCGCCCGATGGCGACGCGCTGGCGCTGGCCGCCCGACAGCTGGCCGGGGCGGCGGTCGAGAAGCTTGTCGATCTGGAGAAGGCGCGCCGCATCGTCGACCCGCCGGTTGATCTCGGCCCGCTCCATGCGGGAATTCTCCAGCCCGAACGACAGGTTCTGGCGCACCGACATATGCGGATAGAGCGCGTAGGACTGGAACACCATGCTAAGCCCCCGTTCGGAGGCGGGGACCGCGTTCACCCGCTTGCCCTCGAGCACGATATCGCCCGAGGTCGGATCGTCGAGCCCCGCGATCAGGCGCAACAGGGTGGATTTACCGCAGCCTGACGGCCCCACGAAGACGACGAATTCGCCATCCTCGATCTGGAGGTCGATGCCGTGGATGACATCGACGGGGCCGAAGGACTTGCGAATCTGCCGAAGTTCGAGCGCGTGGGTCATGTGGATTTCCGTTCGGTCGGGGCGGTGGCGGTTTCCGTGACCGGAAACCGGACCGGAAAATGGATCATTTTCCGGCCACCGCTCATTTCAGCCCCGTGGTGGCGATGCCGGTCGTGATGAAGCGTTGCAGCCAGACGAAGACCAGCGTGATCGGGATCAGGCTCACCACGGTCATGGCGAGGATGTAGTGGAAATTCGTGTCGAATTCGCCGGCGAATTGCGTCAGCCCCAGCTGGATCGTGTGTTTCGCCGGGTCCGAGATCAGCACGATCAGCGGCCACAGGAAATCGTTCCAGCGCCAGATCACGCTCAGGATCGCCAGCACCGACAGCGCCGGAAGCGACAGCGGCAGGACGATCCGCCAGAAGATGCGCCATTCGGAGGCCGCATCCATGCGCGCGGCCTCGAGCAGTTCGTCCGGGATCGTCAGCATGTATTGGCGCAGCAGGAACACGCCCGTGGGCGTCGCCGCCGCCGGGATGATCACCCCCCAGAGCGAGCCGAAGATGCCGAAGGACCAGACCACGAAGAACAGCGACACGAGGATGATCGAGGACGGGATCAGCAGCGTCGCCACGATCAGGATCGTGAAGGTCAGCCGCCCGATGAACCGGTATTTCGCGAGCGCGAACGCCGCCATCGCGTTGATGATCAGCGTGATGGCCGTGGCGACCACCGTCACGAAGACCGAGTTGAAGAGATAGACGTCGAAGGTGAAATTCTCCTGCCCGTTCCGTTTCAGGAGCGGGTCGAGGTAATTCTCGGTCGCGACCCGGATTTCCTCGGCCGGCTCCAGCCGGGTGCGCTCGACCTCGATCACGGCCTGCGGATCGTCGAGCGGCGCAACCTCGGTCATGCGGCGCGTGGGGCCGGCCTTGAACACGTCGGTGACGGTGCCGTCCTCGGCCATGTATTGCCAGACGGTCTTGATCCCCTCGCCCTCGACCTCGGCGCTGGTCTGGGCATAGGGGATCAGCCGCGTGTCGAAGCTGTCGACGGCGCGTTCGGGCTTGATCGAGCTGAGAAACGTCCACAGGACCGGAACGAGGATCAGCAGCACCCCCAGCACAAGGTAGCCATAGGCCAGCACATCGCCGATGCCGAAGCGTTCGGCCTTGTCGGGATTGCCGGCCGTGCGGGTGAGGAAGCGTGTGACGCGGGACATTCTCCAACCTCCCTCAGAAATCCGATTGCCGGCGGGTCAGCCACAGCTGGAAGAAGGTGAAGACGGCGATCACCACCGCCATCAGCACCGACCCCGCCGCGGCCTGCCCATAGGCGGGGCTGTTGCTGGTAAAGGCCTCTTCGTAGATGTTCTGCACGACCATGAAGGTTTCGCGCCCGGGCCCGCCGCCCGTGAGCAGATAGACCTCGTCGAATATCTGGAAGCTGCGGATCAGGCTGAGGACCAGAACGACGGTCAATGTGGGCATGACCAGCGGCAGGGTGATCCGCCAGAAGGCGCGGAACGGTTTGGTGGCATCCATCTTGGCCGCCTCATAGAGGTCGTTCGGGATCGCCTGAAGGCCCGCCAGCAGGATCAGCATGTAAAAGCCCATATGGCTCCAGCAGAACACGAAGACGAGCCAGAAGAAGGGCCAGCCCGTATTGGGCGTGACAAGCCAGTTGATCGGCCGGTAGCGGCCGAAATCGAAGACCGCGTCGAACTGGATCGTCAGCAGCAGGATGACCGAGACGATGCCTGCTGCGATGATCGCCGCACGGGCAAGGCGTTGACCTGTCGCCACCACCCAGAACAGCGCGGCCCCGACCACGCAGCCCAGCCAGAAGCTGCCCGGCAGCCCGATCAGCGAGGTGGGGTTGGCCCAGGCGAACAGCAGCGCCAGCAGCAGCGCGAACACTCCCGTCCAGGCCAGCGACGGCCCTTCCGCGCTGGCGCGAAGCGCGCGTTCGCTGACCACCAGAAGGATCACGCCCATGATGACGCTGACCACCAGGTCAAAGCCGGTGGCACCGGCCATGGCCGACAGCGCCTCGCTCGTGGAGCCGATCGCCTCGTTCAGCGCGCCCTTGCGGTGCAGGACCCAGTTCCAGATATTGGCGATCACCACCGGCGACAGCATCACCGGGTAGAAGAACATCGCCCGCCAGAAGCCGCGGCCGCGGATGTTGCGATTGACGACCAGCGCGGTCAGCAGCGCCGCCACGCACAGCACGGGCACCTGGATCAGCACGAACCACAGCGTGTTGAACATGCCGGTCCAGAAATTGTAGCCCGCATTCGAGCATGATCTCGGATCGAAGATCGAGACTTCGCAATCGAACAGCTCGCCATAATTCGCCCCGCCCACCCAAGGGCGGTCGAACAGCGCGATGGACGAGCCGCCCGTCATCGAGACGTAGAAGTTCAGGATCATCGGCGCGAAGGTGAACAGCCCGAAGATCGCCATGTTGGGCAGCAACAGCGCGTAAGGCACCCCGCCCCTGCCCCAGATGCTCTGGGCCAGTTCCACCGGAAAGCCCATCAGATCGCCCAGGAACTGGGGAATCTGCCTGAGCCGATACCGGCGCTTGTTGAACAGCCAGATCGTGCCGCCCCCGATCCAGAACAGACCGATAAGGCCCATCAGCATGCCGCCAAGTGACATCCGTGCCCTGTCCTTGAAAAGGCGGGATCAGCCCCGCAATGAGCGGCGGGGGCCCCGATGGCCCCCGCCCCGATCAGGCCACGGCCCTAGTTGGCGGTTTCGGCGATCTCTTCCTCGATCTTCTCGAGCGCCTCGTCCAGCGTCAGCTCACCGTTCATCGCGGCGGCCAGGTATTGCGTCGTGGCGTTGAAGAAGACGAAGTTGCGCGGGTCGCCCTGCATCCGGTAGGCCTGCGGGGTGTCGGCCGCGGCCTTGTTGGCCATGGCGGTAAAGGCGTTGAGACCATCGCTCACCGCTTCGGACGCGCCGGCAGAGGCGTAGTCGAGCCCCTCGGCCTGAAGCCCGGCATGGGCCGGAATGGCATAGGTGCGGGTGTACCATTCGCGGGCCTGCTCGGTCTCGCCCATCCAGGCCACGAAGCGGGCCGCGGCTTCTTCCGATTCGGCATCGCCCGAGGTCAGAGCGACGATGCCCGCGCCGCCCGGCATCACGCCACAGCCCGCGGGACCGCAGGGCACGGGCACGACGGCCCAGTCGAAATTGTCGCCCACATTGTTCTGGACGTTCGACGTGTTCCACGACCCCGACATGTAGAAGGGCACATCCTGGTTGAAGAACATCTCGTTGCCATTGGCGTATTTGCCGCCCGACACGGCAGGCCAGACATCCGCGGGCATCAGGCCCGAGGCGTGCCAGTCCAGCATCAGCTGGCTGAACTCCCGGAACCCGTCATCGACGATGAAATTGCCCTCGTCATCGAAATAGGCCGCGCCATAGGACATGGCCGGCCCGGCCGAGCGATGCCCCGAACGGTCCATCACCATGCCGGCATAGGCACCCGTCTCGTCGACCACCATCTGCGTGGCCTCGGCCCAGTCTTCCCAGGTCGCGCCCTCGGACGGCAACTCGACACCCGCCTCTTCGAACATGGTCAGGTTGACGTAGGGCCCGGTCACGGTCATTTCCGAATGGAAACCGTAGATGCCGCTTTCGCGTCCGGCGCGATACCACGGCAGGACGGCGCCATAGGCCTCTTCCCAGGCGGCGGCGTCCACATAGGGCGTCAGGTCCACCATGTAGGGCGCGTGGGTGCCGAGATTGGTCGTCATGACGAGATCGGGGCCCGTCCCGGCCTCCATTTGCAGCGTCAGCTGGTCGCGGATCACGTCATAACCCACGAGGTTGAAGTTGAAGGTCACATCGGGATTTTCGGCGGAATAGCGTTCGGCCATTTCCTGAAGGATGGCGGCCTTGCCATCCACGTCCGAGATCATCAGGTCCAGCTCGACCGCCATGGCCGCGCCGCCGGCCCACATGGCCATGCCGGACACGGATGCGAAGACTGCCCCCTTCAGGGACAGGCTTGTCAGATTCTTCATGGTATTCCTCCCAGAACAACGATCTGATTATGTTCAGATGCTGAGGGAAGCCTGGCAAAGAAGCCCGGTAAAATCAATATGCAGCAATGACCCTTTTTCGCGACGACTGAAAAAGAGGCACTTCTATCGAAATCAATGCCTTGGCTTTCTTGCCCACCCCGTGAAAGGGCGCAAAACATGCAACAATCCCGACCTGTCAATGATCCCGGACAGGCGGTGGCGCTCAGACCTCGTGCCAGCCGTCGCCAAGCCGAAGCCGGTGGCCCACCTGCACCCCCTGGGCGAGGGTCTGTTCGATGAAGCAGCCTTTGCGCGCAGCCTCGAGCAGGCGGCGTTGATCCGCGTCGGGTGCGGGGCTGTCGAAATCCACATCCAGATCAAAAGCGACCGGATGGGTGACATAGGGGTCGTTGCCGTCCTGCTCGCCCTTCCAGTGGAGCCGGGCCTTCACCTCGACGGCACCGACCTCGATCTTCATCCGCCGCGAGAAGGCCCGGATCTGGGTCATCAGACAGCCCGTCAGCGCGGCGGTGAACAGCGCAAGAGGTGGGGGCGCGGTGCCGTCGCCGCCATGGAACGGCCCCTCGTCGGTGGCCAGCTCGAAACTTTCCTTCATCATCGGCCATTCGACCGAAATATCATTGCGCATCTTGCCGGAGGCCCTGCCCGTCCCGGTAAAGATAACCTCGAAGGTTTTCGTCTCGTTCATCATTCCCCCGTTGACACCCACGTCAGCTAATTGTTCAGTCGATAAATAGCGGCAAGAGGCCGGACCAACAAGGAGGGAATAGCGATGTCGAAATTCGGCAGGGATTACATCTACGAAACCGCGAAGAAACTGTCGAACAAGGGGCGCTGGGGCGAGGACGACCAGATCGGCACGCTCAACAACATCTCTCCCGAGGATATCGTGGGCGCAGCGGGGCTGATCCGGAAGGGCAAGACCTTTGCCCTGGGGCTCGATCTGAAGGAAAAGATCCAGTCCGGCCTGTTCGGCGGTCGCTGGAACATGATCCACCAGATGCTCGCCACCGGCACCGATGCCGTGATCGGCGAGCAGGATGGCGACGGCCAAGCCTATCTGCGTTATGCCGACGATGCGATCAACCTGCCCTGCCAGGGCTCGACCCAGTGGGACGCGCTGTGCCATATCTTCCTCGACGAGGAGATGTATAACGGCTTTCCCGCCACCGATGTGACGGTCAACGGGGCCAAGCACCTCGGCATCGAGAATGTGCGCGACAAGATGGTGGGCCGCGGCGTGCTGCTGGACATCGCGCGCTGGAAGGGCGTCGACAGCCTCGAGGACGGCTATCCCGTGACCAATGCCGATCTTGACGGCTGCGCCGCGGCGCAGGGGGTCGAGATCCGCAAGGGCGATTTCGTGATCGTGCGCACCGGACACCAGGAGCGTTGCCTGGCCAAGGGCGACTGGACGGGCTATGCGGGCGGCGACGCGCCGGGCCTGGCCTTCGAGACCGCCTACTGGATCAAGGAAAAAGACATCGCGGCGATCTGTGCCGATACCTGGGGCTGCGAGGTCCGCCCGAACGAGACCGACGAGGCCAACCAGCCCTGGCACTGGGTGGTGATCCCCGCCATCGGCATCTCGATGGGCGAGATCTTCTACGTCAAGGACCTCGCGGAGGATTGCGCCGAAGACGGGGTCTACGAGTTCTTCTTCTGCGCGCCGCCGCTCCACATTCCCGGGGCCGCCGGCTCGCCAATCAACCCCCAAGCGATCAAGTGATCCGCTGGACTGCAACAGGGCGCCGGAAACTTTGAAAGTTTCCGGCCCGATTTCCGTCAGGGAAATCGGTGCCCCGAGGTGAGGTGTGATCCGCGATGAGGGACAGGCTCTGGGGACGGGCAAGTTCGGTCAATGTCCAGAAGGTGATGTGGGCTCTGGCGGAGCTTGGCCTCGACCATGCCCGCATCGATGCGGGCGGCCGCTACGGGCAGACCGACAGCGCCGAATTCCGGGCACTGAACCCCAATGCCCGGGTTCCGGTCTGGCAGGAGGTGGAGGGCCTCGTGCTGTGGGAAAGCCACGCGATCCTGCGTCACCTCGCCCGCCGCGGCGACCGGCTGATCCCCGGCCCTGTGGGCGAACAATGGATGGATTGGGGTGTCGGCACCTATTACCCGGCCTTGATCGGCCTGTTCTGGCAGGTGGTGCGCACGCCCCCCGCCAAACGCTCCGACGCGAAGATCGCGGCCCATCTGGAGGCCTTCGAATCGGCCCTGTCGATCCTCGCCACGGCGCTTGACGGGCGCGACTGGCTGGATGAGACAGGCTTCTCGGTGGCCGACATCGCCATCGGGGCCGGGCTCTACCGCTATTTCGACATGGACATTCCGCGCGCCCCGCCGCCCGAGATCGTGCAGTATTACGCGCGTCTCGCCTGCCGGCGCGCCTATCGCACGACGGTCATGACAAGCTATGAAGAGTTGCGCGCGGTCTGAGCCCGGACGCTCAGTGCCGGCGCGGCGTCGATTCCTCGTCGGATGGGGCCAGGTCCTCGTCATCGGCGGGCTCGGCGGGGATCGCGTAGGACCCCGACAGCCATTTGGCCAGATCCACATCCGCGCAGCGCTTCGAACAGAAGGGCCGGTATTTCGGATCGGTGTCCTTGTTGCAGATCGGACAGGCCATCACATCTCCTCGATGACCCGGACAAGCGCGGGCCGTTCGCGTTTGCGTTGCAGCTCATAAAGCCCCATCACCGTCCAGCCTACAAGGCTGGTCTCGATCGTGTCGCCCCGGAAGGCCGCGCGCAACCCCTGGTCCAGCTGCTTGCGCTGCGCCTTGGGCATGGCGGCGAAATCCACCACGATCTGGCCGCCCAGCCCCCGCAGGCGCAGCGCGCGGGGCAATTCGCGCGCGGCCGCAAGATTGGCCTTGAGCGCCGCGGCGGGCGAGGTGTCGGCCCCGGTATTGACGTCGACGGCCACCAATGCGCGCGTGGCCTCGACCACCATCGTGCCGGGGTTGAGTTCGTGAACCGGGCTCGCAAGCGCCGCGATCCGGTCAAGCACCCCCTCCCGTTCGAAACCGCCGGGTTCCGTCACCACGTCATCCGCCTGCCATTCGCGCCAGGCGAGCACATGAGGACCATCGCCCTCGGTCAGGGCCTCGGGCGTGTCGCCGGTCGCGTCGCCCGCCACGGCCTCGGCGAGCGAAAGCATGGCCGCGATATCCTCGGCGATCTCGTCCTCGTCCACCCCTTCGGCGGCGGAACGCAGGATCAGCCCCGCCTCGCTGCCCTCCATCTCGGCGCGGGCGATGATGTGCAGCCGGTCGCGTTCGTCGTCGTCGTGAATGCGGCGGCTGATGTTCAGCCCCGGCGCGCCCGGGGTGACGATGGCATGGCGGCTCTTGAACAGGACCCGATCCGTCATCGGGACGGCCTTGCCGGGCTCGGCCACGCCGGTCACCTGCGCAAGGACCGGCTGTCCCGGCGCCAGCCCGCGCGCGCCGCGCAGCCAGCCTTTGCCGCCCTCGGGCAGCCGGACGATCATCCCGCCCTGCCCCTTGAGCGGCCGGTCGCAGATCGCGCGGTAGATCGCGCCGGGCCGCGACGCGGACACATCGTCGACCAGAAGGTCCTCCAGACGGCCATCGACCAGAAGGGCCGCGGCCTCGGCGCCCTTGAGATGGTCCAGAACGATGCGACGGCCCTTCATGATGAAAAAAGAAGTGTTTGCATGATCGTCAACGACTCGCATCCTTCTTCAGGAAGCGAGTTTCTACGCCAGTCAAACGAAGGATCTCGTTTTGAGCTCTAAGCACCTCATCTTCAGTATGAACTGCAAAAAAGCCAGGGCCCTTTTGACCTGTCTCGGAAACCGGGCGGTCAATGTCAAAGGGTAATTCATACTTCAAGTCACTGTTCAATAGTCTAGAGTGCATCTGTTTCCTATAGGACCAAACAAGGCAATCTGCGGCTTGAAGTGGAAGACACTCCTTGTCGTCCCGAAACACTGGAGCGTCTTGGATCATCCCATGAAGTATCCAGCTTTCGTCTCTCGCAGCAGAGACTACTTCCTTTCTGAGGGGGCCCTCCAGTCTTGTTTGCCTATCAAAGAGCAGATTAACCTTGGGTTCCAACCCAAGGTCTCTCAAATAACCACATAAATGCGTCATAAGGTTAACGGCCAGACTAAAGTGCAAAGTAGGACGGAACACCTTCTTCGGGAGCATTTTCTTCATCTTCATGAAGATTTCAGGATTCACGCCACTAGCAATCGGAACAAGTCCGACGCTTTCAATACATTGAACAAAACGACGAATACGATCTGCGATTTCAGTGTCACTCATTCGTCGGAACTTGCCTTTTCTATAAATAGCAGCCTCTAATCTGAAGCGATCCATACATGGCGCAGCATTGAGCTCCTTTCGCCATTTGGCGCTGAAGCTCTCCCATTGACTTTCCGTTCCAAGAAATCCACCCAGAATCGAGATCGGCGCTTGCCCCAACCCACTATCATCTACGTAGGCGGTCACTTCACCACGTGCTTCGTCTTGATCCCATGTGGGTCTTCTAGTCTTAAATGTCATTTGGACTTGAATACCATGTAGCCCGCCGCCTGCAAAAGCCCCACGGTCACCGCAAGGGGCAAACCCATGACGCCGCTGTAATCGCCGTTGATCGACGGGATGAAGGCGCCGGCCGGCCCCTGGATGGCATAGCCGCCCGCCTTGCCCTGCCAGTCGCCGGTGGCGAGGTAGGCGTCGATCTCGGCGGGCGAGAGGCGCTTTACCGTCACCGAGGTCTCGCTGTCCTTCTGCCAGAGCCTGTCGCCGCGCCGCACGGCCACCGAGGTAATGACCCGATGCCGCCGGCCCGAGAGGGCAAGCAGGAAGGCACGGGCCTCGGCCGCGTCCGCGGGCTTGCCGAGGATGCGGCGGCCCATCGCGACGGTCGTGTCAGCGCAAAGCGCCACCTCGCCCTCGGCCAGGTGCAGCGCCTGGGCCTTTTGCCGCGCGATGCGCCCGACATAGGCGCGGGGCGGTTCGTCCCTGGCGGGTGTCTCGTCGATATCGGGGGGGCGGATGTCGTCGGGCACCAGACCCAGCCGCCCCAGCAATTCGCGGCGGCGCGGGCTGGCCGATCCCAGAACGAGCGAAAGCCCGGCCTCCCTTGGCAGGGCCGTCACCGGAACTTACCGGAAGCGATAGTTGATCCGACCTTTGGTCAGATCATAGGGGGTCATCTCGACCTGAACCTTGTCGCCGGCAAGCACGCGGATGCGGTTCTTGCGAAGTTTGCCCGCCGTATGCGCGATGATTTCATGGCCGTTTTCCAGCTCGACCCTGAATGTCGCGTTCGGCAGGAGTTCCTTCACGACACCGGGAAATTCGAGCAGTTCTTCCTTGGCCATGTTCTCTCCATGATTGGTTGTCCGCCCCGTTGGACGGACAGGGGGAGCATATGGGCCGCTTTGCCCCGGTTTTCAAGGCAAATCTCGTCAGAGGGACAGGACCCTGACGGCGGTGTCCAGCGTCTCCTGTTCGGGCCAGTGGGCGACGTTGCCCACCTGCCCCTCGCGGCGGACCCGGGCGACGGCGGCAAAGTCGATCTCGGCCAGCGCGGGGCCGGGCCTGTTCGCCTCACCTTGCGCGAGAATCCCGTCGGGTGGCATGCCGTGATCGGGCGGGCCGAAGATGCCGGGCCGGCCCCGGCTCATGTCGATGATGCCGCAGCCCTCGACCGCGCCCACCAGCGGAGCCTGCACCACCACGCATTGCCCCTCGATGGCACGGGCGCGCGCCGATTGGCGCACGCGGGTCTGGCCCGCCTCGAATTCGGTGCAGGAGGGCACGAGGATCATGTCGCACTCCGCCTCGACCAGTCGGCGCGCGAGGATCGGAAATTCGCTGTCATAACAGATGAGCATTCCGAACCGCCCCATGACGGTGTCGACCACGCTCAGCCCCTGCCCCGGCACGATGCCCATCGCCTCGCGTTCAAACGGCGTCGGGATCAGCTTGTCCTGATGATGGACCTCGCCCCATGGAGCCACGAAATAGCCGCGATTGACATAGCCCCGGTCGGTCCTGACCGGCAGGGTCGCGCCACAGATCCAGGCGCCCGTGCGCCGGGCGACGGATGCAAGCTGATCCTCCCAGTCCGTCGCGCGGTCCGAGGCCAGCGCCATCCAGCCCGCGATGTCCTGCGGCATCAAGCGGCCGACCAGCGCGGCATCGAGCCCCGCATATTCGGGCAGGACGATCAGGTCGGCGCCGAGAGGCTCAAGCGCCGTCATCATCCGGGCCTCGTGTTCGGCCCAGCCCGAGGTCGGGGCGCAATGCCATGCGACGGATGCGATGCGGCTCATAGTTCTTTCCCCCAGAATTGCATGGGCTTGCGCGTCTCGCGGGCTTCGCCCTGATCGCGCCAGGAATACTCGGCCATCAACCCCTCGATCGGCCGGTAGCCGCGCCCGCGCCAGAAACCGTCAAGCGGGCGATGGGCCGGATCGCGGGCCGGATGATCGCCGGGCCGGACGACCGCGCAAAACAGGCAAAGGCCCCGGCCCAGCGCGCGGGCATGATCCTCGCGCGCATCGAAAAAGGCAAGTCCCGCCCCCTGCCCGCGATACTCGGGCAAAAGAACGCTTTCGGCGCAATAGAAAATGTCCTCGATACTGAGCCCCGCATCGCGGATCGCGACGCCGAATTCCCCGGCGTGATCCTCCATCGGCGTGCCGGTGGCCGCACCCACGATCCTGCCCCCGTGCCGCGCGGCCACGAGGATCGCATCCCGGCTGTCGCGATAGGAGACCATGTAGCGGCGTTCGTAATCGAGATCGCCCTCGTAGAGATAGGGCCATTCACGAAAGACCGCGATCCTGAGTGCCGCCAGCGCATCAAGCGCGGCATCCACCGCATCCCCGCGCAGGATATCGTATCGCAGCCCGGTCATGTCGCCGCGTCCGCAGCCCGAGGCGGGCCCCAGCGTTCGGTCAGCCGCGCGATGATCATGTCGCGGGTCTGGCGGTAGGCGTCGAGCTTTTCCTCCCGCGTCCGGCCCAACCCCGTGGGATCGAGGATCGGCCAGTATTCCACGTCGAGATGATAGAACCGCGTCAGATCCAGCGCCCGGCGTTGCGAGGCAGGCGACAGGGCCAGCACCAGGTCAAAGGAGGACAGGTCATCCCCCCATTCCTCCATCTCGTCGAAGGACCGGGATTTGTGGCGCGACAGTTCGACCCCGATCTCGTCGCAGACGGTGATGGCAAAGCCGTCGATATCCATGTCGCTGCGCACGCCCACCGACTGGATATAGCATTCGGTGCCGTAGAACTCTTTCATGATGGCTTCGGCCATGGGCGAGCGCACGGAATTGTGGTCGCAACAGAACAGCACCGATTGCGGCAGGTTCTGTTCGGTTCCACCCGCCGCCACGCTCCTAGACCCCGAAATGAAGGACGCAGACGAGGGTGAAAAGCCTCCGCGCCGTATCCTCGTCGAGGATCACCTTGCCCTCGAGCCTTTCACGCAGGACCCGCGCCCCTTCGTTGTGGATGCCGCGCCGGGCCATGTCGATCGTCTCGATCTGGCTGGGCGGCAGCGTCTTGACCGCGTCGAAATAGCTTTCGCATATCTGGAAATAGTCCTTCACCACCTGCCGGAACGGCCCCAGAGACAGGTGGAACGCCGCCGCCGGCTTGCCCTCGGTATCGGTGATGTCGAAGACCAGCCGCCTGTCCCGGATCGCCAGGTTCAGCGAGAACGGCCCCTCGGGCGCGGGGCGCCCGTCCCGCCCGGGCAGCGCAAAGCGGTTGTCCTCCAGCAGGTCGAACATCGCCACCTTGCGTTCCTGCTCGATCTCGGGGGTCGGCGGCGGCAGGTTGGCATCATCTAGCGTAATGGCGGCGATATGGGTCATGGCAGGTCTGTCCTCGGATCACGCCGAGGTAGCGCAGCGCCGAGACCTTCGCAATCCGGTTTGCTCAGACCCGGGCCGACGCCGGACCCTGCGCCCGCTCCAGATCGGCCCGTGACTTGACGATCCAGGCCAGACCGAAGGCCCAGATGCCCAGCGCCTCGAACCAGAAGATCAGCTTGTGATCCACGACGAATTGCGCGGCCGGCCCGCCCACGAAATTCTTCACGATCGCCGCGATCGCCGTCAGAACCATCGCCCCCAGCATGAACCAACCCGTCGCGATGAACAGCCGCCTGCGGGCCGGATGGGCGGTGCGCGCGAATTTCACGAAGGAAAACGCCGACAGCGCGGTGAAGAACATGAAGGCAAAGACATAATGGATGACCGGCGTCGTCTCCAGCCCGACCATTGCCTGCGTCACCGTCTCGACCTCGCCCGAACGGCTGGGCGTGGGAAACAGCGCCATCCCGAAGGCGCCGATGCCCGCGATCGTCGCAAGCCAGTCGTCGTCCACGATCTCGCCCGGTTCGCGCCGGTAACCGAGATAGGAGATCAGGAACACCCCGATGGCGCAGAGCGTGCCCACATAGATGTCACGGTAGAGCGTATGGTAGAAATCGCTGATCGTGGGTTCCAGCCCCGGCTCCTGCGTCAGCCCTCCGATCAGCAGGACCACCGGCAGGAACATCCCCAGAAGGCCCAGCGCCAGCCGGACCCGCGTATAGGACATCACCATCTCGTCGCGGGTCTGGTCAGCCATGTCCGGCCCCCCGCGTCGCGGCGATATCCACCGCGGCCCCGGAAGCGCGGTCCGATACCGGTCCGCGCCGAACTGTCCTTCGAGCCGATTCGATCATGTCACACACCCCGCACCCGGATGACGTTAGCCATCCGCCGACCATCCGATCAAGCCGGTTCCGACAAGCCGGGCGAGCTAGCGGTTGAGCCGCTCCAGCCGGGCGGTCACGCTCAGCCCGTGCGCCTCGAGGCTCTCGGAGGCGGCCAGCACCTCGGCGGCGGGGCCGATGGCGCGCAAAGCCTCGGGCGTCATCCGCGCCACGGTCGTGCGCTTGAGGAAATCGAGAACACCAAGCCCCGAGGAAAACCGCGCCGACCGGGCCGTGGGCAGGACGTGGTTCGGCCCGCCCACGTAATCGCCGATCGCCTCGGGTGTCCACTGGCCAAGGAACACCGCGCCGGCATGGGTGATCCGGGCGAACAGCGCCTCGGGGTCGGCTACGCACAGCTCCAGATGCTCGGGCGCGATCCGGTCCGACAGTTCGGCCGCCTCCTCGAGGTCGCGCACCACGATGATCGCGCCGTAATCGCGCCAGCTTGCGCCCGCGATGGCGCGGCGGTCCAGCGTCTCGAGACGGGCGCTGACCGCGGCCGCGACCCGGCGGGCAAGCGTCTCATCCTCGGTGATCAGGATCGACTGGGCGCTTTCGTCATGTTCGGCCTGGCTCATCAGATCGAGCGCCAGCCAGTCGGCATCGTTCTCGCCATCCGCGATCACGAGGATCTCGGACGGCCCCGCGATCATGTCGATCCCCACCTTGCCGAAGACCCGCCGCTTGGCCGCGGCCACATAGGCATTGCCGGGCCCGGTGATCTTGTCGACGCCCGCGATGCTTTGCGTGCCGTAAGCCATTGCCGCGATCGCCTGTGCGCCGCCCACGCGGTAGACCTCGTCCACCCCCGCGATCCGCGCCGCCGCAAGGACCAGCGGGTTCACCGCGCCGCCCGGCATCGGCACGCACATGGCCAGCCGCGGCACGCCCGCCACCTTGGCCGGGACCGCGTTCATAAGGACCGAGGACGGATAGGAGGCCAGACCGCCCGGCACATAAAGACCCGCCGCCGAGACCGGCCCCCAGCGCCAGCCCAGTTCCGCGCCCGCCGCATCGGTCCAGCGGGCATCCTCGGGCAGCTGGCGCGCATGATAGGCCCCGATCCTCTCGGCCGCCTGTTCCAGCGCCACCCGCTCCGCCTCCGGGACGGCGGCGACGGCGGCGTCGATCTCGACCTCGGACACGCGGATCGGCCGGTCCCGCAGGTCCAGCCGGTCGAACCGCAGCGTATGGTCGATCAGCGCCGCGTCCCCGCGCGCGCGCACATCGGCGATGATCGCGGCCACCGCATCATCCACATCGACGCTGTCCTCCCGCTTGGAGTTCAGCAGCGTGGTGAAACGGGCCTCGAAATCGGGCTCCATCGTCGACAGGTGCTGCGGCATCGGCTCGGTCTCCCTCGTTCGGTCGTCCCATAGCCGCCTCCCCGACAAGGCTCAACAGGACCTTTCATCTTTCCCGAAATACTCCGGGGGAGGCCGCAGGCCGGGGGCAGCGCCCCCCGAAGGAAAGGAATGCGCCGCAGGCGCGCATCGTGGAAAACGGTCCGGCTCAATCGGGGTGGCGGGGGGTCTTTCGCGACGGCGCCACATAGGGACGGGTCACATCCTTCAGCACCACTTCCAGCGCCTCGACCCGCGCGGCGATCGCGCCGTCTCCGGCAAGGGTCATGACGACCTCGCCGCCCGGCGCCTCGCCCGGCTCGAAGGCGACGGAGAGGACGGACAGGACGGTGTCCGCGTCGCCCGGCACGACGCCCTGGCTGCGGACCGCCTCGACCCCTTCGATGACCAGCACGGCCTGCACACGCTCGGGCGGGCGCGCCTCCCTTTCCCAGCGGAACCGGTTGACCAGAAGCGCCAGCCGTCGCGCGCCCCGATCCCAGCGGAGTTCCGATCCGGGCAGGACCGCATCCTGCATCAGGGCCGAGATGACCGCCAGGTCGTCGACGTCAAAGGCCCTGAGCCGCAGGGGTCGCTCGTCCCCGTCCTCGAAGCGCGCGTCCTCTGTCACTCTTCCTGCACCCTTTCGATATCGGCCCCCACGGCGCCGAGTTTCTTTTCGATGAATTCATATCCCCGGTCGAGGTGATAGACCCGGTTGACCCGCGTCTCTCCCTCGGCCGCGAGCCCTGCGAGGATCAGCGAGACCGAGGCCCGCAGATCGGTGGCCATCACCGGCGCGCCGCGCAGCCTGTCGACACCGCGCACCGTGGCGGTTCCGCCATGCACCTCGATATCGGCGCCCATCCGCACGAGCTCGGGCGCATGCATGAACCGGTTCTCGAAGATCCGCTCCTCGAGAACGCTGGTCCCGTCGGCGGTGCACAGCATCGCCATCATCTGCGCCTGCAGATCGGTCGGGAAACCGGGATAGACCTCGGTCACCACGTCGACGGCGCGGGGGATCTCGCCGTTCCGGCGCACCTTGAGGCCGCCCGCGGTCTCGGTGATCTCGACCCCGGCCTGGGCCAGCTTTTCCGCGAAGGCCGACACCAGTTCCAGGCGGCCGCCGACGCATTCCACCTCGCCGCCCGCAATGACGGGGGCCAGCATGAAGGTGCCCAGTTCGATCCGGTCGGCCACCACCGAATGAGTGGCCCCGTGCAGCCGGTCGACGCCCTCGATCTCGATCCGGCTTTCGCCCGCGCCCTCGATCCGGGCGCCCATCTTCGTCAGGCAGGCGGCAAGGTCCACGATCTCGGGCTCGCGCGCTGCGTTCTCGATCACCGTGGTGCCCTTCGCCAGCGTCGCGGCCATCAGCGTGTTCTCGGTCGCCCCCACCGAGGCAAAGCGCAGCGCCACGCGCCCGCCCTTCAGGCCGCCGGGCGCCGTGGCATGCAGATATCCGTCGCGCAGCTCGATCTCGGCGCCAAGCGCGGTCAGCGCGTCGATATGGATGTCCATCGGCCGCGCCCCGATCGCGCAGCCCCCCGGCAGCGACACGACCGCCTCGCCCAGCCGCGCCAGAAGCGAGCCGAGAACAAGGTTCGAGGCTCGCATCTTGCGCACGATGTCGTAATCGGCCCGCTCGCCATTGAGGTTGTGGGAGGACATGGCGATGACCTTGCCCTCCTGCAGCGACGAGACCTCCGCCCCAAGCGATTGCAACAGCGTGCCCATCGTCTTGATGTCGCTCAGCCGCGGCGCGTTGGTCAGGGTCAGCGGCTCCTCGCTCAGAAGCGTGGCGGGCATCAGCGCAAGGCAGGCATTCTTGGCGCCGGCAATGGGGATCTGCCCCGAAAGCGGCTTGCCGCCGCGCACCAGAATCGAATCCATCTAAGACCTGTCCTCTCTGCTCGATACCGCGGGCCCGCCGGTGCTGTCGCCGGTTTCACGGGTCCCGTCCGCCTCTGTACTCGCCCCGTCCGCCTCCGTCGATTGCGCACGCGCCCGGGCCTGGCTCTTGCGCCGGGCGATATTCGCCTTGAGCGCCGCCTTGAGCCGGGCCTCGCGGGCAGGATCGTTGCGGGATGCGGTCATGGACCCCGTGATAAAGCGGGCGAACGCGATGGTCCAGCAGATCACAAACGCCTCCGCATCATCCTGCGCGGAGCGCGTTTGTCGATTTCGTTCGAAAACCCCCTTGCCTTCATCCGCCGGACTTGTAAAAGGCCCGACACGCGCTGCAGTAGCTCAGTGGTAGAGCACTCCCTTGGTAAGGGGCGGCTCCGCTGGCCAAGGCGGCTGAAACTAAAGGGCTTTTCCAGAGCCCGCCCGCTCCGGGGTAACGCCCGGGGTAGCTATCTGGAAAACGGCTCGCTGCCGTAGCTCAGGGGTAGAGCACTCCCTTGGTAAGGGAGAGGTCGAGAGTTCAAATCTCT
>Ga0208979_100122_pt1 | contig 139551 bp, 134 predicted proteins | sample HotLakConsUCCSLE_FD_184738 | JGI IMG/M metagenome (GOLD analysis project Ga0208979, IMG submission 184738) | Hypersaline microbial mat communities from Hot Lake, Washington, USA - Hot Lake Consortium UCC-SLE (SPAdes) | ecosystem: Environmental > Aquatic > Non-marine Saline and Alkaline >... | reverse complement strand
GCCCTCCCTGATCCCGAGAGGGAGCCGCCTGCTCCGGAAGACCTTCGAAAAGCTCGTCGCTCATGACCCGACCCCGATCCAGATCAAATGATTCTAGCCGGAGTCGGGATTGATTCACAGGCTCTCACTTCTCCAGGATCGCCGGCCAGTTCGCGTCGGCGCGGCCGATGAAGCCCGGGATGTCGGCCTCCCAGCGGCTCTGCACCGAGGCGTCGAAGTTCACGTAGAGCTTGCCGTCGACGATGCGCCAGTAGTCCGGGTCGCCCGGCGCGCGGTAGCCCTCGGCGGCGGCCCAGGCGCAGTAGCCGCCGTATTGCGGGGCGTAGGCCTGCGGGTCCGCCTCGAAGGCGGCGAGGTTCTCCGCGTTCGCGAAGCGCCAGGTGGCGCCGTTCCACTCGGTGGAATGCTCGCGCACGCCCTCGACGGGCCGGCCCTCGTGGAAATAGGCGACCGGGTCGTGGCCGTCGAGGGCGAGGCTCGAGAACCGGCCGGTATAGATCGGGTCCGCGGCGGCGAGGGCGGGCCCGGCGCGCAGCGCGGCGGCGGCCGCGGCGGCGAGGGGGAGCGCGAGAAGCGCGCGGCGGGAGAGCGTCGTCATCGGGGGTCGTCCTCTCGAAGGGGGTCTCAGGTCCAGCGCTGCAGGAAGCGCACGACCTTGCGGGTGCGCTCCGAGAACAGGCTCGGGGTGAAGTGCGCGCCCGCGGCGCGCTTGGAGATCTCCGACAGGGTCGGATAGGGCGCAATCGCGCTCGCGACCGCGGCGATCTTCATCTTCTGCGAGACGGCGAGCACCCAGGGCAGGATCAGCTCGCCCGCGCGAGCGCCGACGATGGTGGCGCCCAGCACCCGCCCGCCCTTGCCGACCACGATCTTGGCGAAGCCCTCGGTCTCGAGCTCGGCGCGGGCGCGGTCGTTGTCGGCGAAGGCGAAGCGCGAAACCGTGTGAGGGACGCCCCGCTTCTGCGCCTCCTCGGCGGTGAGGCCGACATGGGCGAGCTCGGGGTCGGCGTAGGTCACCCAGGGAATGGCGTCCTGCTCGGCCTTCGCGGGCAGGTGGAACAGCGCCTGCTTCACCACCACGCTCGCGTGGTGCCCGGCGACGTGGGTGAACTGCGCGCCGCCGGCGACGTCGCCGATGGCGAAGACGCGGGTGTTGGTGGTGCGCAGCCGCGCGTCGACCTGGATGCCGCGGGGCGTGTAGGCGATGCCCGCCTCCTCCAGGCCGAGCCCGGCGACGTTGGCGCGTCGGCCGGTGGCGACGAGCAGGTGCGAGCCCTCCACCGTGCGCGTCTCGCCGTCCTCCAGGATCGTGACGGCGACGCCGTTGCCGGCGCGGTCGATGCGCTCGATCTTGACGTATTCGCGGATGTCGACGCCCTCCGCCACCAGCCGGTCGCGGACGATCGCCGCCGCCTCCTGGTCGTCGCGCACCAGCACGCGGGCGGCGTCGAGCACGGTCACGGCGGAGCCGAGGCGCCGGTGGGCCTGGGCCATCTCGAGGCCGATCGGCCCGCCGCCGATCACGACGAGGTGGTCGATCTTCTCGCCGTTGTCGAACAGCGTCTCGTTGGTGAAGAACGGCGTCTCGGCGAGACCGGGGATCGGCGGCACCGCGGGGGCGGAGCCGGTGGCGATCACGAAGCGGCGCGCGGTGATCCGCTGCCCGCCGGCCTCCACGGTCTTCGCGTCGAGGAAGCGGGCGGCGGCCTCGATCACGGTGACGCCGAGCCCGCGGAAGCGCTCGGGGCTGTCGTGCGGCGCGATGCCGGCGATGACGCCCTCGACGTGGGCGCGCACCTTCAGGTGGTCGATCGCCGGCTCGTGGCCGTTGACGCCGAACCGGCCGCTGGTGCGCACCGCCTGCGCGGCGTGGGCGGCGGCGATCAGGGCCTTGGAGGGCACGCAGCCGTAGTTGAGGCAGTCCCCGCCCATCTTGTGCTTCTCGATCAGCACCACCCGCGCGCCCATCTGCGCGGCGCCGGCGGCGACGGAGAGGCCGCCGGACCCGCCGCCGATGACGCAGATGTCGGCGTGGAGGATCTCGGAGGATGGGGCGGTCATGGCGGGCACTCCGGTCGCGGTTGGGTGGACGCCGCGGCGGGCGGCGTTCGCGAGGGGAGAATGCCTCATCCGGCGCGCAACGCCACGAAACTGTGGATCACGCGCAGTCCCGTTTTCGTGAAGCGCGCGCGGGGCCCGCTTCACATCTCGTCGAGATCGGCCGATCAGCCGATCTTCACGTCGAGAAGCGCCGGTCCGTCGCGAAACGAAAGCGCCTCCTCCAGCGAAGACGCCAGTTCCGCCGCCGTCTCGGCCCGCAGGCCGAGGCAGCCGAGCCCCTGCGCGGCGCGGTCGAAGCGGGTCTCGGCGAGGTCCGCCGGGGGCGCGCTGTCCCCCGTCTCGGCGGCGGCGCGGGCCGCGCCCTGGTTGACCACGACGAGGTTGACGGGCAGCCCCAGCCGGCGCGCGGTCTCGAGGACGCCGAGCGCGCGCGCTGCGCCGCGATCGCTCGCGAGCGCCACCACGATGCGCCCCGGCGCGGCCAGCGCCGCGCCGATCGCGGCGGGGAAGGCGGAACCCTCCGCCGAGGCCGCGCGCGCGGCGATCAGCCCGCGCCCGCAGCGCTTCACCTCGAAGCCGCGATAGGCGGCCTCCGCCTCGGCCCCGGGATCGACGACGAGAAGCCCCTCGGGCGGCAGGTAGTCGGAGAGGATCGCGACGATCCGCTCGCGCCCGAGCCCCGCATCCGCGAGCGCGGCCGCGTTCGCCTCGCGCTCGGCCCGGCGGGCCTCGGCCACGCGCGCGGCCCAGGCGTCACGGGCCTCGGGCGGCTCGGCTCCCGCCTGCGCCAGGAGGTAGCCCAGCGCCTCGATGCCGGCGCGCGGGTCTCCCCAGAGCGGCACCGTGACGGCCCGCACGCGCCCGATCGCCTCCGCGCGCGCCTCGAGCTCGAGGAGCGGCGTCGCGCGGGGAATCAGGCCGGGCGCGGCGGCGGCGATCTCGTCGAGCGCGCCGCCGATGGCGAGGATCAGGTCGGCCTCCGCGAGGGCCCGTGCCGCTGCGCCGCCCGCCGCGACGTATCCGGCCGACAGCTCGGACGCGCAGGCGATCGCGCCCTTGCCACCGGGCGAATGCGCGACCGGGATGCGCCAGGCCTCGGCCAGATCCTGGAGCGCCTTCGCCGCGCGCGAGACGTGCACGTCCGGACCGGCGACGACGATCGGCCGCTCGGCCTTCGCGAGGCGCTCGACGGCCTCGTGCAGGGCCTCGAGGTCGGGCCGCGCCCGCAGCGCGCTCGCCGATTCGAAGCGCCCGTGCTCGACGAGGTCGGCGGGATCGAACGCCGTCTCGGCGGCGCGCACGGCGGCCGGAACGACGAGCGCGATCGGCCCGGGGCGGCCGGTGGTCGCGGCGATGAAGGCGCGGCGGACCATGGACGGGATGGCGGAGGCCGCCTCGATCCGCAGCACCTCCTTGCAGGCGCCCGCGAGCACCCCGGCCTCGAAGGCCGACGGCACGGGCAGGATCGCGATCACCGGCGAGCCCGCCTCGCGCGCGCCGAGCAGCCCGCCCGCGGCCTCGGTCGCGTCCATGCCGGCGGGCAGCGACAGGAGCCCCACGCGCCCGGACGCCTCCGCGTAGGCGTCCGCCGCGAAGGCGGCGGCGCGCGGATCGACGATCGGCGCGTAGGCGAGGGCGAGGCGGGCGATCGCGGCGTCGAACGGATCCGCGCCGAGCCCGCCGGGGATGAAGATCGGCCCGGCGCCGTGGGCCTGCAGCATCCGCGCGAGGGCTTCCCCGCCGGTCATCGCCTCGGCGCTCTCGGCCGTCATCGCAGTCTCGTCCCTCGTCGTGATCGCTGGCGGACAGCTTTGGCCCGGGAGCGGGCCGGGTTCAAGCCCCCGGGGCCGGAGTTGGGGGGCGTCGGCGCGCAGGCCGCGCGCCTCACCGCTCGTCGAGCAGCCGCAGCAGCATCTTCAGCGCGGCGCGCTCGCGCGGGGAGAAGCGCTCCAGCACCGCGGCCTCGTGGCGGCGCGCGGCCTCGAGCAGCGGCGCGACCGTGTCGCGGCCCCGCGCGGTCGTGCGGATGACGACGCGGCGGCGGTCCTCGGGGTCGTCGTTGCGTGTGACGAGGCCGTCGCGCTCCATCTGGTTGAGCATCTTGGTGAGCCGGGGCTGCTCGTAGAGCGTCATGCGCGCGAGCTCGGAGACGATCAGCTCGTCGCGCGAGGCGAGGCAGGCGAGCACCCGCCATTCCGGCACGCGCAGCCCGTGCGCGCGCACCACCGCGTGGAACTCCGCGCTGGTGCGATGGCTCGCGGCGGCCAGCAGATAGGCGAGGTAGTCGTTGACGAAGCCGGGGGCGAGGGGCGCGCCGTCGTCGTCGTCGTCGCCGGGCTCGGGCGCGGGCCCGGTCGGCAGGGCGTTCGTCGGCATCGGCGTCACTTTCTCCGCATCGCTGTCGAATCGCTGTCCCTGGGCTACATGGAGCCCGGCAGGAGCAGCGCCATGGCGGGCAGCGCCACCAGCAGCACCACGCGCACGAGGTCCATCGCCACGAAGGGCACGAGCCCGCGGAAGATGGTCCCCAGCCGCACCGTGCGCGCCACCGAGCGCACGACGAAGGCGTTCATGCCCACCGGCGGCGTGATGTAGCTGATCTCGGTGACGAGCACCACGAAGATGCCGAACCAGATCAGGTCGTACCCCGCCGCGGCGACGACGGGGTAGAAGATCGGCACGGTCAGCACGATCATCGACAGGCTCTCGAGCACGCAGCCGAGCACGATGTAGATCAGCGCGATGGCCGCGATCAGCAGCAGCGGGTGGGCGCCGAGCGTGTTCAGGAAGGCCTGTAGGTCTGCGGTCATGCCCGAGAGATTGACGTAGTTCGAGAACACCAGCGCGCCGAACAGGATGAAGAACATCATCGCGGTCATCTTGGCGGTCTCGAACAGCGTCCGGACGGTCTCGCCGAGCGTCAGGCGCCCGCGCAGCAGGGTGAGCGCGAACGCGCCGGCCGCACCGACGCCCGCCGCCTCGGTGACGGTGAAGACGCCCAGATAGATGCCGCCCATGACGAAGGCGAAGAGCACCAGCGCCCCCGCGACGCCCTTCAGCGAGCGCACCCGCTCATTGAGCGGGAGCTTCTCCTCCACCGGCACGGTGACGCCGCCGAACATCAGGGTGAGCCGCACGGCGGCCATGTAGCCCAGCACGCCGAGCAGGCCCGGGATCACGCCCGCGAGGAAGAGCTTGCCGATGTCCTGCCGGGTGATGATGCCGTAGAAGACGAGGATCACCGAGGGCGGTATCAGGATGCCGAGCGTGCCGCCGGCCGCGATCGCGGCGGTGGCGAGCCCGTCCGGGTAGCCGAAGCGGCGCATCGAGGGCAGCGAGATCTTCGTCATCGTCGCGGCGGTGGCGAGCGAGGAGCCGCAGACCGACGAGAACCCGCCGCAGGCGACCACCGTCGCCATCGCGAGCCCGCCGCGCCAGTGCCTGAGCCAGGCGTTCGCCGCCTTGTAGAGGTCCTCCGCGATCCCGGACTGGACGACGAAGTTGCCCATGATCAGGAACAGCGGCAACACCGAGAGCGAATAGTTGCGCGCGTTGTCGAAATAGGTCTGCCCGAGCAGCGACAGCGAGGGCTCGAGCCCGATGATCGAGGCGACGCCCACGAGCCCCACGATCATCATCGCGAAGGCGATCGGGATGCCGACCAGCATCATCCCGAGCAGAACCAGCATTCCCAACGGCCAATCCATCGGCCCGGACCTTCCTTGCGGCCTCAGCCGGAGCGGGGAGGGCGAACCCGCCCGCCCTCGTCGGCGCGCAGCACCACGAGGACGAGAACGAGGAGCGCCGAGAGGATGCACAGGCCGGCGGCGAAATACGCCACCGGGGCGACCGGCCAGCGCAGGTAGACGCTGACCTCGCCGTAGCTCGACAACCGCGCGCCCTGGATCCACAGCCGCCAGCCGATCACGCCGAGCGCGCCGATCGTGACGATCCGCACCAGGAACACCCGGATCGGCTTCGTCCAGGGCGCCAGCTTCTCCGTGAGGAGATCGACCGTCACGTGACCGTCGTCGAGGCACACGGCGGGGAGGCCGGTGAAGATCACCCCGACGAGCAGGAGCTCGGTGAGCTCCGTCGCCCCCGGGAGCGGCGCGTCGAAGAAGTAGCGCCCGATCACGTCGACGACGGTGACGCCCATCATCGCGAAGAGCAGGGCCGCCGAGATCCCGGCGAGCGCGAGGCGGATGGGACGCAGCGCCTCCCTCGGCGCCGCGTCCTTCACCGTCCGCTCGGGAGCGGCGCGGTCCTCGCTCATTGGCCGGCGGCCGCCTTCTCGATCTCGGCCTGCAGCATCGCGAGCGCCGCCTGCGCGTCGATGCCGGCGTCGGCGGCCTCGGCGAGCTTGGCCTCGACCACGGGGGCGAGCTTCTCGGATATCTCCGCGAGCTGCGCATCGGTGGCGGTCGTCAGCGCGATCTCGCCCTGCATGGCCTCGCGACCGGCGGCGTCGGCCGCGTCCCAGGCCTGGCCGGCGAGCCGGGCCAGCGCCTCGCCGGAGACGGAGTCGATCGCCGCCTTGTCCTCGTCGGAGAGCGCCTCCCACTTGGCCTTGTTCATCACCACGAAGAAGGAGGTGTTGTAGAGCCCGCCGGGAACCTCGAGGCCCTGCTCGAGAATGCCCTGCAGGTTGAAGAAGGTGACCGACTCGAAGGGGAACAGGATGCCGTCGGCGACGCCGCCCGAGAGCAGCTCGTAGGCCTTCGAGGACGGGCCCTGCACCGCCACAGCGCCGAGCGCGTCGGCGACGTCGGAGGCGATGCCGCCGCCGACGCGCAGCTTCGCGCCGGAGATCGCGTCGAGGTTCGTGATGTCGCGGCCGCGCGCGAAGACGTGGCCCGGGCCGTGGGTGAAGACCGCGAGCACCTTGACGTCGTCCTGCTCGCCCGCCTGGGAGAGCATCTGCTCGTAGGTGTTCCAGTAGCCGACCGAGACCGCCTCGGCGCTGTCGCCGAGGAACGGCACCTCGGCGAGAACCGTGGTCTTGAAGCGGCCGGGCGTGTAGCCGTGGACGCCGTAGGTGATGTCGGCGACGCCGTTGACGGCGAAATCGTAATGCGCCGGGGGCGGGCCGAGCGGCGCGTCGAGGATCTGGATCGTCACCCGTCCGTCCGTCGCCTCGGCGACGCGCTCGGCGTAGGGGCGCATCACGTCCGCGACGAGGGGATGGCTCGGGGGCAGCCAATTGGCCATCCTGAGCGTGGTCTGGGCGGCGGCCGGCGCGGCCAGCGCCGCGAGCCCGATGGCGCCGGCGAAGAGCCCGGCGGCGGCGCGGCGCGCGTGCGCCTCGACAGAAACCCGAAGCATGTCCGTCACTCCCTGTGAGCCGGCGGCGGCCTCGTGGCGCGTCTCGCCGGACGTGTTCCCGGGGGAAGTCTAGCAGCTCCGCAAAGCATGAAAAGGCATTATTTTAATCCTCAAACATTCTTGCGCGATGCTGTGGAACGTGCCTATCCTGAGGGCCTGGAGCGGTCGGACATCGGATTTGACCGCCCGGAAAAACATGAAACGGCATGCTTCTGCCCAGGCGGATGCGCAAGCCGTGGGGAACACGGGAGAAGGCGGCTCGATGTCCGAGCTCACGCTGATCGTTCGCGAGGCGATCGCCGAGACGCCGCTGGTCAAGGCGATCGTGCTCGACAGCGCCGACGGCGCGCCGCTGCCGGCCTTCGAAGCCGGCGCGCACGTGCGGGTGAAGCTGCCCGAGGGAGGCGACAGGCCCTATTCGCTCGTCGACCATCCCGATCATCGCGGGTCCGCGACCTGGGTGCTCGGCGTGCGGCTCGAGGACCCGAGCGCGGGTGGCTCGCGCCACATGCACGGCCTCGCACCGGGCGACCGCGTGAGCGTCTCGCCGCCGCGCAACGATTTTCCCCTTCATGACGACGCGCGCCCCGCGCTGTTGATCGCGGGCGGCATCGGCATCACGCCGATCCTGTCCATGGCGGCTGCGCTCGCCCGCGCGGGCCGCGACTTCCGCCTGCACTACGCCGGGCGCGCCCGCGGGCAGCTCGCCTTCCTCGAGCCGCTCCAGGCGATCTGCGGCGAGCGGCTCGCCTGCCACTACGACGACGATCCGCAGACGCGGCTGAACGTGGTCTCGATCCTCTCCGACGCCCCGCCCGACGCGGTCGTCTACGTCTGCGGCCCGCAGGGCATGATCGAGGCCGTGAAGGCCGCCGCCGCCGGGCTCGGCATTCCGCCCGATCGCGTGCGCTCGGAGCTGTTCACGAAGGCGCCCGCCGCCGGCGCGGACGACGCGCCTTTCGAGGTGGAGCTGAAGTCGTCCGGACAGGTGGTGACCGTCGCTCCGGGCCAGTCGATCATCGATGCGCTCGAGGCGGCCGGCGTCGACGTGCTGTACGATTGCCGCCGCGGCGACTGCGGCATCTGCCAGTGCGACGTGATCGAGGGCGTCCCCGACCACCGGGACGTGATCCTCTCCGACGCCGAGAAGGCGTCGGGCAAGGTGATGCAGATCTGCGTCTCGCGCGCGAAGTCGAGCCGGCTGGTGCTCGATCTTTGAGGTGCGGGGATGAAGGGAGAGAGCCGATGACGAGATATCGCGGCAATCCGCAGGCGGTCCGGGACCTGATCCGGCCGACAGAGGTCCATCGGGACGTGTACATCGACCCCGAGGTCTTCGCGCTGGAGATGGAGCACCTCTTCGCCAACACCTGGGTCTATGTCGGCCACGCGAGCCAGATCCCCAAGCCCGGCGACTACCTAACCTCCGACATCGGCCGTCAGCCGGTCCTGGTGAGCCGCCACAGCGACGGCGCGATCCACGTCCTCTACAACCGTTGCCCGCACAAGGGCGTGAAGGTCGCCTCCGAGGCCTGCGGCAACACCGGCAAGTTTTTCCGCTGCCCCTATCACGCCTGGTCGTTCAAGACCGACGGCTCGCTGCTCGCGATCCCGCTGAAGAAGGGCTACGAGGGCACGCATCTCCAGGAGAAGGAGGCGGTGCGCGGCCTCGCGCCGGTGGGCGGCGTGACGGTCTATCGCGACTTCGTCTTCGCCAAGCTCAACCCCGGCGGGCAGAGCTTCGAGGAGTTCTTCGGCCCGTCCCTCTCGTCCCTCGACAACATGGTCGACCGCTCGCCCGAGGGGAAGCTGGTGCTCGAGGGCGCGCCCTCGCGCTACATGCATCCCTGCAATTGGAAGATGCTCGTCGAGAACCAGACCGACACCTGCCATCCCATGGTCGCGCACGAGAGCTCCGCCGGCACCGCGGTGACGGTGTGGGAGCGCGAGTCGGCCAAGGGCGGCAAGAAGCCGATGGCGGTGGAGGTCTACGCCCCCTTCATGGCGCCCTACGAGTTCTTCGAGACGATGGGCATCCGGGTCTGGCCGAACGGCCACGGCCACACCGGCGTCACCACGTCGATCCACGCCGACTACTCGGCCGTGCCCGGCTACATGGACCAGATGGTCGCCGCCTACGGCGAGGCGCGGGCCAAGGCGATCCTCGGCGAGAACCGGCACAACACGGTCTACTTCCCCAACATCATGGTGAAGGGGCCGATCCAGACCATGCGGGTGTTCAAGCCCATCGCGGCGGACAAGACGCTGGTCGAGAGCTGGACCTTCCGCCTCGTCGGCGCGCCGGACATGCTGTTCGAGCGCACGCTGATGTACAATCGCCTGATCAACGCGCCGACCTCCATCGTCGGTCACGACGACCTCGAGATGTACGAGCGCGCCCAGCTCGGCCTGCACGCGGACGGGCACGAGTGGGTCAACGTCGAGCGCCTGTACGAGGATGGCGAGGAGCCGGATACGACCGCCGTGATCAACGGCACGAGCGAACGCCAGATGCGCAACCAGTTCCAGGCCTGGGCCAAGTACATGACCCTGACCATGGGCGAGGCCACGGGCGCCAAGACCAGCGGAGCGGCGGCATGAGCGCGATCACCGAGGCCGATCTCGTGCGGTTCGTCTACCGCGAGGCGCGGCTCCTCGACGAGATGGAGTTCGAGCAGTGGCTCGGCCTCTTCGCCGAGGACGGCCACTATTGGATGCCCGGCGAGTGGCGCCAGACCGATCCGCGGATGCAGGCCTCGCTGATGTACGAGGACATGCTGCTCCTGCGCATCCGCGTGGAGCGCCTCTCGAACGCCCGCACCTTCAGCCAGAAGCCGCGCTCGCGCTGCCAGCACGTGCTCCAGGCGCCGCAGGTGGACGAGATGAACGAGGCCGAGAACCGCTACCGCACCTACACGCCCTTCCACTACGTGGAGACGCGCGGGGACGAGAAGGAGTGGTACGCCGGCTGGGCCCGCCACGAGCTGGCGGTGGTCGACGGCGCCCTGAAGATCAAGCTCAAGCGCGTCGACCTCGTGAACTTCGATGCGCCCTTCGGCAACATCCAGCTGTTCATGTGAGGCGCCCGTGAGCCATTCCCCCGCCGGCCCCCGCACCGTCCAGGCCCGCTTCCTCGCGGCCGCCGAGCGCTTCCCCGAGCGCCCGTTCCTGAACGTGCTTCCGGAGACCGCGGCGGCCTACGGCATCGCGGCCGGCGAGACGACCTACGCCGAGGCCCGCGCGCGCATCGAGGCGTTGCGCGCGGCCTATGCCGCGGCCGGCTGGGGCGGGGGGCACCGGGTGGGGCTCTTGCTGCTCAACCGGCCGGACTTCCTGCTGCATTGGCTCGCGCTGAACGCGCTCGGCGCCTCCGTCGTGCCGATCAACCCGGACCTGCGCGCCGCCGAGCAGGAATACATGATCGGCCATTCCGAGATGGATCTCGCGGTCGCCGTCCCCGCCCGCGCGGCCGAGCTCGCGGCGGCGGCCGCCGCGATCGGCCGGACGCTGCCGGTGATCGGCCCCGACGACGCGTCGCCGCCCGCGCCGCGCCCGGCGCGGGCCGATCCCGGCCCCGACGGGCCGCGCGAATGCGCGCTACTCTACACGTCCGGCACCACGGGGCGGCCGAAGGGCTGCATGCTGTCGAACGACTATTACCTGCTGTGCGGGGACTGGTACGCCGGTACCGGCGGGCTGTGCCGGCTGGAGCAGGGCGCCGAGCGCATGCTCACGCCGCTGCCGCTCTTCCACATGAACGCCATGGCCTGCTCGGTGGTCGTCACGCTCACGATCGGCGGCTGCCTCTGCGTCCTCGACCGCTTCCACCCGAAGACCTGGTGGGCGTCGGTGCGGGCCTCGCAGGCGACCGTGATCCACTATCTCGGCGTCATGCCCGCCATGCTGATGGGCGCGCCCGAGAGCCCGGCGGATCGGGAGCATTCCGTGCGCTTCGGCTTCGGCGCGGGCGTCGACAAGCGCCTGCACGCGCCCTTCGAGGCGCGCTTCGGTTTCCCGCTCGTCGAGGCCTGGGCGATGACCGAGACCGGCGCCGCCGCCGCGATCATCGCGAGCGTCGAGCCGCGCAAGGTCGGCACGAGCTGCTTCGGCCGCCCCGGGACGGGCACCGCGGTGAGGATCGTCCGCGACGACGGCAGCGCCGCCGCACCCGACGAGCCGGGCGAGCTGCTCGTGCGCCGCGCCGGCCCGGACCCGCGGGCGGGGTTCTTCTCGGCCTACCTCAAGGACGAGGCCGCCACCGAGGCCGCCTGGGCGGGCGGCTGGTTCCACACCGGCGACGTGGTGGTGGCCGACGCGGAGGGGGACCTGCACTTCGTCGACCGCAAGAAGAACGTCATCCGCCGCTCGGGCGAGAATATCTCCGCCGTGGAAGTCGAGAGCGTGCTGATGCAGCACCCCGCCGTCGCCGGCGTCGCCGTGGCGCCGACGCCCGATCCGGTGCGCGGCGACGAGGTCGTCGCCTGCGTCGTCGCGCGCGAGACGCCCGCCGACGCCGCCGCGCGCGCGGCGCTGGCCGAGACGCTCGTCGCGCATTGCCTCTCGCGGCTCGCCTACTACAAGGCGCCGGGCTTCGTCGCCTTCGTCGACGCGCTGCCGCTCACCTCGACGGAGAAGATCCAGCGCGGGGCGTTGCGCGACCTCGTCGCCGCGGCCGTCGGCGGGGAGGCCTGCGTCGACACCCGCGCCCTCAAGAAGCGGCAGGCCGCCTGATGGCCCGCTTCGCGCCCCGGACGCGGCGAGCCTACGACGGCGTCGTCCTCGCCGCGCCGGTGAGCGTGCCCTACGAGCGCTACTCGATCGAGACCGCGCATTGGTGGATCGCCCGGGCGCTGCGGGAACTCTGCCGCGCGGCGGGGATCGAGAAGGCGGAGATCGACGGGCTCTCGGTGTCGAGCTTCACGCTGTCGCCCGACACGCCGGTGGCGCTCACCCAGCATCTGGGGCTCGTCCCGCGCTGGCTCGACGCCATCCCGATGGGCGGAGCGAGCGGCGTCGTGGCCCTGCGCCGTGCCGCGCGCGCCGTGCAGGCGGGGGACGCCGACGTCGTCGCCTGCGTGGCGGGGGACACGAACCACGTCGATTCCTTCCGCCGGCTCTTGTCGAGCTTCTCCCGCTTCGCCCAGGACGCCGCCTACCCCTACGGCTTCGGCGGCCCCAACGCCTCCTTCGCGCTCCTGATGGACGCCTACATGCGGGAGTACGGCGCCACGCGCGAGGATTTCGGCAAGATCGCCGTCGCGCAACGCGAGAACGCGCGCGCCTTTCCGCACGCGCTGATGAAGAGCCCGCTCACGCTCGAGGCCTATCTCGCCGCGCGGCCGATCGCCGACCCGATCGCGCTCTACGACTGCGTCATGCCCTGCGCCGGCGCGGAGGCCTTCCTCGTCACGACGCCGGAGATCGCCGGCGCGCTCGGCCTGCGCACGGCGTGGGTGCGCGCCACGATCGAGCGCCACAACGCCTTCCCCGAGGACCCGATCCAGCTGCGCGGCGGCTGGGCGATGGACGCGGGCGAGCTCTACGACATGGCTGGCGTCGGCCCCGACGACCTCGACCTCGTCGAGACCTACGACGACTATCCCGTGATCTCGATGATGCAGTTCGAGGACCTGCGGCTCTGCGCCAAGGGGGAGGGGCCCGCCTTCGTGCGCGGCAATACCTTCGGCTGCGACGGGACGGTGCCGCACAACACCTCCGGCGGCCAGCTCTCGGTCGGGCAGGCCGGAGCGGCGGGGGGCTATCTCGGCCTCGTCGAGGCGCTGCGCCAGGTGACCGGGCAGGCCCTCGGGACGCCGGTGACGGACGCGCGCCGGGCGCTCGTCTCCGGCTTCGGCATGATCAACTACGACCGCGGCCTGTGTTCCGCGGCGGCGATCCTGGAAGGGGAGGGCGCATGACCGAGCCGCTGCCGCCCCCGCGCAAGAAGAACCCGCAGACGCCGACCCGCGCGGCGCTCGTCCCGCCGCTCGCCCGCAGCCGCGCGGCGCTGGCGATGGCCGCGGAGGCGGCGCAGGGCCGCCTGCGGCTCCAGACCTGCGCGGAGTGCGGGACCGTCGCCTATCCCCCGCGCGACGCCTGCCCGGCCTGCCTGTCCGTCGATCTCCCCTTCGTCGACGTCCCCGACGGCGGCGAGGTGATCGCGCAGACGACCGTGCGCGTCTCGCCCGAGCTCTACTTCCGCCAGCGCCTGCCCTGGCGCGTCGGCACGGTGAAGCTCGACGCCGGCCCGGTCGTCGTGGCGCATCTGCATGGCGACGTCGCCGGCCCCGGCCGCGTGCGGATCGCCGCCAAGCTCGACCGCGTCGGCAACGCCGCCCTGATCGCCCTGCCCGAGAGCGAGACCCCGCACATGCGCGACGACCCCCTCTACCGCGAGCTGAGCGCGAGCCCCCGCCACCGCCGCGTCCTGGTCACCGACGGCCGCGCCCCCTCCGGGCTCGCCATCGCCATGGCGCTCCTCGCCGCCGGCGCCGAGCGCGTCTTCGTCGGCATCGCCGAGCGGTGGCGCGGGGTCCCGGAGGAGGCCGCCTTCGCGGCGCTGGGAGAGCGGGTCGCGCTCGTCGATCTCGACGTCGGCGACACGCAGGGCGTGCGCACCCTCGCCGGCTCGATCGGGGGCAAGGTCGACATCCTGGTCAACAATGCCGAGTACGTCCGCCCCGGCTCGATCCTCGCCCGCGGCGACGTCGAAACGCTGGCGCGGGAGCTCGACGTCAACGCGCTGGGCCTCGCGCGCCTCGCCCAGGCCTTCGGGCCCGGCATGCGCGCGCGCGGCGCCGACGGGACGAACAATGCGGTGGCCCTCGTCGACGTCCTGCCGGTCCATGCGCTGGCGAGCTGGCCCGAGTTCGGCGCCTTCTCCGCGTCGGCGGCGGCGCGGCTGTCGATCCTGCAGGACCTGCGCGCGGAGCTGCGCCCCGGCGGCGTGCGCGTGCTGTCCGTCTTCGTCGGCCCCACGGAGGACCCCTGGCGCGAGGCGGTCCCCCCGCCGAAGGTGACGCCGGCCCAGATCGCCCGCGCCGTCGTGCACGCGCTGGAGGAGGGGATCGAGGACACGTTCGTCGGAGACGTCGCCAAGGACGTCGCCGAGCGCTTCCGCAGGAACCCGAAGCTGCTCGAGCGGGAGCTGGGACGATGAGCGCCGAAACGTCCGCCTCTGCCTCCGCCCTCGCACCCTTCCTCGCCGCGCTCGCCTCGGGCGATCTCGAGGTCGTCGACCTGACCCATCCGCTCTCGCCGGACTTTCCCGTCATCGTGCTGCCGCCGGAGTTCGGCCAGTGCCGCCCGTTCCGCCGCGAGGTCGTCTCCCGCTACGACCACCGCGGACCGGCCTGGTACTGGAACACGATCACGATGAGCGAGCACGCCGGCACGCATTTCGACGCGCCGGTCCACTGGATCACCGGCCGGGATCTCCCGGGCAACAGTGTGGACGCGGTGCCCGCGCGCGACATGGTGGCCGAGGCCGTCGTGATCGACGTGACGAGCGAGAGCGCCGCCGATCCGGATTTCGTGCTGACCCGCGCCCACATCGAGGCCTGGGAGGCCGAGCACGGCCCGGTCCCGGCGCGCGCCTGGGTGCTGCTGCGCACCGGCTGGTCGGCGAAGGTCGGCACGCCCGCCTATGCCGGCCTCGCCGAGGACGGCGCGCATTCGCCCGGGCCGGACGCGGGCGCGATCTCCTACCTCGTCCACGAGCGCGGAATCCTCGGCTTCGGCACCGAGACGATCGGCACGGACGCCGGCCAGGCCGCGCATTTCTCCCCGCCCTATCCCGCGCATTCCATCCTGCATGGCGCCGGGCGCTATGGGCTGCAGTGCCTCGCCAGCCTCGACCGCCTGCCGGCCCGTGGCGCGGTGGTGATCGCCGCGCCGCTGAAGATCGAGGGCGGCTCGGGCAGCCCGCTGCGCGTGCTGGCGCTGGTTCCCCGCCAGAACACCGGAGACGCCTCATGAGCGATCACGCCGCCCTCGTCACCGGCGCGAGCTCCGGCATCGGCGAGGAGATCGCCCGGCGCATGCTCGACAGGGGCTGGCGCGTCGTCGGCCTCTCGCGCCGTGCGCCCGCCTGGACGCACGAGCGCTTCGAGGCGATCTCCGTCGACCTCCTCGACGAGGGCGCGGTGCGCGCCGTCGCGGCGGAGCTGTCGACCCGCGAGGCCTTCACCCACGCGGTCCACAATGCCGGGCTCGTCTGGCCGAACCTCGTCGAGGACGTGACGCCCGCGGAGGTCGCCGGGCTCACCATGCTGCATGTGACTGCGCCGCTGATGCTCACGCAGGCGCTGCTGCCGAAGATGCGCGCGGCGCGCTTCGGCCGCATCGTCTTCGTCACCTCCCGCGCCGCGATGGGCGTGCCGACGCGCTCGGCGTACGCGGCGACGAAGGCGGGCGTTCACGGCATGGCGCGGACCTGGGCGCTGGAGCTGGGGCCGGAGGGGATCACCGTGAACGTCGTCGCTCCGGGCCCGATCCTCACCGACAATTTCTGGGGCATCGTCCCGCAGGGCTCCGAGCGCGAGGCGAAGATCGCCGGCCAGCTGCCCGTGCGCCGCCTCGGCACGGTGGCGGACGTCGCCCATGCGGTGGAGTTCTTCGCCGCGCCCGAGGCGGGCTTCGTGACGGGGCAGGTGCTGTTCGTCTGCGGCGGCGGGAGCCTGGGTGGGCTCTCACTGTGAGCGCGCACCCGCTCTCCTTCCCTGTAGGGGAAGGAAATCGCGGCTCGCGACCGTCCGACGGTGACCCGCGGCCGCAGGAGACGTGTGCATCGAGTAGGTCGGGAAACAAGGGGGAAGCACGATGAAGATCGCAGTGCTGGGCGGCGGGAACGGCTGCTTCGCCGCGGCGGCGGATTTCACGCTGGCGGGCCACGAGGTGGCGCTGTGGCGGCGCGACGCGGCCGCCGTCGCCGCGCAGCGCGAGGCGGGCAACGTCATCGCCATGAAGGATCACCGCGGCCGCCACGAGGCGGCGATACCCACGATCACGACCGACATGGCCGAGGCGCTGGCAGGCGCGGACCTCGTGCTCTGCCCCGCGCCGGCCTTCACGCAGGGCGACATCGCGGCGCTGGCGGCGCCGCACCTGCGGAGCGGGCAGGTGGTGTTCCTGCCGCCGGGGACCTTCGGGACCTGGGTCTTCGCCGCGGCGGTCCGCAAGGCGGGTAATCGCGCCGAGGTCGCCTATGCCGAGACCGGCACGCTGCCCTGGCTCGCCCGCAAGCACGGCCCGCACGAGGTGGCCATCACGGTGCGCGCCAAGCGCCTGCCGACGGGCGTGATGCCGCTCGACCTCGCCGACGAGGCCTTCCTCGTCCTCGACCGCGCCTTTCCCGGCGTGATCGAGCGCTGCGGCGACGCGCTCTCGGGCGCTTTGATGAACGCCGGCCCGATCATCCACCCGCCGCTCATCGTCATGAACGCCGGCCCGATCGAGCATTTCGAGCGCTGGGACATCCACAAGGAGGGCACGCAAGCCGCGATCCGCCGCGTCACCGACGCGCTCGACGCGGAGCGCATCGCCGTGCGCGAGGCGCTGGGCTACGGCGCGCCGCACTTCCCGCTCGCCGACCACTACGCCGAGGAGGGCGAGGAGTGGATGTACGGTCGCGGCTCGCACGACCGCCTCACCGATTCCGGCGACTGGCGCGAGCGGCTCGTCCTCACCGAGCACCGCTACATGCTGGAGGACACCCGCATGGGCCTCTCCTTCCTCGGCTCGGTGGCGCGCCTCGTCGGGGTGGACACGCCGCTCGCGGACGCGTTCCTCGCCATCGGCGGCGCGGTCTGCGGCGAGGACTTCCGCCGGACCGGGCGCACGCTGGAGAGCCTCGGGCTCGGGGACGCGTCGCTCGAGGACATCCGCGCGATCCTGAAGGAGGGGCCGCGATGAGGGCGCGGATCGCCTGCCTCGGCGCGGGGCGGATGGGGCGCGGCATCGCCGTCGTCTTCGCCTATGCCGGCCACGAGGTCGCGCTCGTCGACTTCAAGCCGCGCGAGCGTGCCGACTTCGAGCGCCTCGCCGCCGAGGCGCTCGCGGACATCCGCGGCATCCTGGAGACGCTGGCGCGCATCGGGCTGATGGACGCCGCCCATGTCGAGATCCTCGCCGCGCGCGTGCGCGTCGTCTCGGAGGAGGCGGCCGGGGAGGCGCTGGGGGCGGCGGACATCGTGTTCGAGGGCGTGCCGGAAGTCGTCGCCCTCAAGCGCGAGGCGCTGGCGCGTGCCTCCGCGCTCGCCGCGCCGGACGCGATCATCGCGTCGACCACGTCCACCATCCTCGTCGACGACATCTCGGACGCCGTGGTGCGGCCGGAGCGATTCCTCAACGCGCATTGGCTGAACCCGGCCTATCTCGTGCCCCTCGTCGAGCTCTCCCCCGGCGCCGCCACCGATCCCGCGGTGACGGAGCGGCTGAAGGCGCTGCTCGAGGAGGTCGGCAAGGTGCCGGTCGTGTGCGCCGCACGGCCCGGCTACATCGTGCCCCGCATCCAGGCGCTCGCCATGAACGAGGCGGCGCGCATGGTGGAGGAGGGGGTGGCGAGCCCCGAGGACCTCGACCGCGCCATCAAGTACGGCTTCGGCTTCCGCTTCGCCGTGCTCGGCCTCGTCGAGTTCATCGACTGGGGCGGCGGCGACATCCTCTACTACGCGAGCCGCTACCTCACGCAGGCGCTGGGCGACGAGCGCTACGCCGCGCCCGAGATCGTCGAGCGCAACATGCGCGAGGGCAAGATCGGCATGAAGACCGGCCAGGGCTTCCGCGACTATTCCGGCGTCGACGTGAAGGCCTACCAGGCCGAGCGCCTGGGTGAGTTCGCCGCCATGCTGCGCCATCTCGGCCTCGGCAAGCCGCCGGTGCTCTGAAGATCGTCAGGGGAGGGACCAGGGCCATGCAGCCGATCCGCATCTGGTATCAGAGCTACGTCGACTACGAGAACGGCGCCGGCTACTGGGACGCGCTGCGTGCGCATCTCGCGCAGATCGTCGATCCAGGAACGACGGTCGAGGTGCACGGCATCACGCCCCACGACAGCTACGCGCACGCGCTCGTCGAGCACCGCTGCGCCCGCGAGGTGATCTGCAACGCGGTGCGCGCCGAGCGGGAGGGCTACGACGCCTTCGTCATCGGGCACTTCCAGGACGCTGGGCTCTACGAGGCGCGCTCGGTCGTCGACATACCGGTGGTCGCGCTGGGCGAGGCCTCGATGCTGCACGCCTGCACGCTCGGGCAGCGCAGTGGCATCGTCACGATCAACCGCCGCTACATTCCCTGGTTTCACCACCAGATCGGCAAGTACGGCCTCGAGAAGCGCGTCGCGGGCGTGCACGCGATGCAGTTCGAGCCGGGCGAGATCCTGCGGGCCTACGATTCGCAAGCCGGCTTCGAGCGGGTGGTGGACCTCTTCGCCGAGCAGGCGCGGCCGCTGGTGGCCGAGGGCGTCGAGGTGCTGATCCCCGGCGGCGGCATCCCGATGCTGCTGTTCTCGCGCATCCGCGGCCACGTCGTCGACGGCGCGCCGGTGATCAACGGCATCCCGATCGTGGTCAAGGCGGCCGAGAACGCGGTGAAGCTGCGCCGCCTCGCCGGCCTCGAGGCGAGCCGCGCCGGCGAGTTCGTCAAGCCGCCGGCGGAGATCGTGGAGGAGTACATGACGCATCCGAAGGGGCTGTAGGGGGGCTTGCATCAGACGGGCAGCTGACGCATCGATCCTCTCGAGTGTAGAGGATGAGCGGCAATGCCCCTTTCGTTGCAGGAACGCCTTGCGCGGCTCGGCCCCGTCCGAGCCGTTCCCCAGGTCGCCTCCGGAGCCCCGATGACCCTGGTGCTGCGCCCGCGCGCCTCGGATGTCCCTTTGCGCACAGTCACGGCCGCGCAAGCGCTCGTCGCGAGGGGCGTGGCTCTGATGGCGGCGAAACGTGCGATGGACACCCTTCTGGCTGAAGGCGAGACCGTCGTGCAAGCTCCCACCGTCGAGAGCGTCTCAGTGCTTGCGTCCGAGCTGGAGAAGGCCGGCATCGCGATGGTCGTCTCGACCTAGCTTCCCCTCACCGCATCGCATCCGGCAACCACAGCGCGATCTGCGGGAAGGCCGTCAGCAGCAGGATCAGGATGAGCGAGCAGGCGATGTAGGGGGCCGCCGCGCGGGCGACCTGGCCGAGCGTCGTGCCCTTCGGGCCGACCCCCACCATGATGAAGAGCAGCAGTCCGAAGGGCGGGGTGGCGAGGCTCAGCTCCAGCGCGAGCAGCATCACCACGCCGAACCAGATCGGGTCGAAGCCCATGATCACGATCAGCGGCATGAACACCGGCAGCGTCAGCATCATCATGGAGAGCTGGTCCATGAACATGCCCATGACGATGAGCAGGAGCAGCATCACCAGGAGAACGACATACGGGTTCAGCTCGAAGCCCGTCGCCCAGCCGATGACGCCGGAGGAGGCGCCCGAGAAGGCCAGGATCTGCGAGAAGGTGGTGGAGCCCACGATGATCATCAGCATCATCACGGTCACCGCCAGCGAGCCGCGCAGCGACTTCACCAGCGCCTCCCAGGTCAGCCGGCGATAGGCGGCTGCGAGGATCAGCACCGACAAGGCGCCGAAGGCCGCGCTCTCGGTGGGCGTCGCCCAGCCGAGCAGGATCAGCCCGATGACGCTGAAGATGACGAAGCCCATCGGCAAAACGTCGACGGCGAGCGCCCGCACGATCGTGCCGAGCGAGGCCCGCTCGGCGTCGTAGCCGGGCGCGGCGTCCGGGTCGATCGTCACCTGGATCTTGATCAGCGCGATGTACATCAGCGCGAGCAGCAGCCCCGGCAGCAGCCCGGCGATGAGGAGTGCGCCGACATCGATGCGCGCGAGCGAGCCGAGCAGCACCGCCAGCGTCGAGGGCGGGATGATCATCGCGAGGCCGCCCGTCGAGATGATCGGGCCCGTGATCATGTAGGGCTTGTAGCCGCGCTTCATCATCTCGGGCACCATCAGGGAGCCCAGCATGGCGGTGTTCGCCATGGAGGAGCCCGACAGCGCCGCGAACAGCGTGCCTCCGCCCACCGTCAGGTAGGACAGCCGCGCCTTGATCCCGCCCATGCACTTGTCGAGCGCGTCGAAGACGCGCATCGCCAGCCCGGTGTGGAAGAACAGCTCGCCCATCAGCAGGAACAGCGGCAGCGGCACGAGCGTGAAGCTCGTCACCGCGTCGGTGGCGTTGGCGATGAACTGGTCGATGCCGACGATCCCGCCCATGAAGACGAGGCCGCCGACGATGTTCACCGTGAAGAACGCGACCGCGACGGGCATTCCCACCATCATCAGGGCGAGGATGCCGCCGAGCATCAGCATCCCGGCTTCGTACCAGCTCATCGCGCCTGCTCCCTCAATGCGCTTCGCGCCCGCCGGCGCGGAAGGCGCCCAGCGCGAGCAGGCGGGCGAACTCGATCGCCATCAGGCCGAACCCGCCCGACAGCATGGCGTAGGCGATCCAGCCGGGGATGTTCACCGAGCGCATGTCGACCGCGCCGACGCGATCGAGCGCGATCAGCCCCGCGCGCCAGGCGAGCAGCGCCAGCACCGCCGTGCACACGGCGAGCACGGCCCGGCCGAGCGGGCGGCGTGCGGCTCGGGGCAGCGCGTCGGCGAAGGAATTGATCGCCACGTGCCCGCCGGTGCGCACCAGCCAGGGGCCGCCGGCCATCGTGACGAAGAGGAGGAGGTACTCCACCACCGCGCTCGTCCACTGGAACGGACGGAAGCCGGCGTTGCGCAGGATGACGTCGAGGGCGACCGACACGGTCATGAAGCCGATCGACGCGCCCGCCAGGATCGCGAGCGCGACGATCAGGCCGTCGTAGAGGCGGATGAGGGATCGCATGCTCGGGTCTCGGGATGACGTGCCGGCCGTGTCGCGGCGCGCGTCCCCGGATGGGGACGCGCGCCGGGGGAGGGCGTCAGCGGTCGTAATAGGCCTCGCGCAGGGCGTCGTAGCGCTCCGTGCCGGCGGCGCGCATGCGCTCCCAGGCCGAATCGTAGGCCGCGTCGAGGTAGCGGTCCGCAGCCTCGCCCTCGAGCGTGATGACGGTTTGGCCGGCCGCCTGAACGCTGGTGTTCGTCTCCGCGATCTGCGCCTGGAAGGCGTCGTAGGAGATCTGCTCGTAGTCGATCGCCGCCTGCTGCACGATCTCCTTCGCCTCGTCGCTCAGGCCCGCCCACGCGTCGGGGTTCATGACGACGACGAGGTCGGTGTTGTAGAAGCCGGGATCGACGCGATACTTCAGGAAGCGGTCCCAGGACAGGTCCTGGATGCCGATGATCGGCCAGCCCGCTCCGTCGAACGTGTTGCGCTCCAGCCCGGTATAGACGTCCGGCACCGGCACGGACACCGGCACGGCGCCCAGCGATTCGAAGAACGCGTTGTAGATCGGCTGCGAGCGCAGCGTCAGGCCCGACAGGTCGAGATCGCCCTCGGCGGTCACCGTCGGCTCCGCGATCGTGTAGATGTAGAACTGCACGCCGCTGTCGATGTGCGCCAGGAGCTCGACGCCGAGCTTCTCGGCGAAGGCCTCCTTCATGAGGGCGAAGCCGCCGTTCTCGCGGGCCTCCATGGCCGTGACGGTCGAGCCGACGAAGGCGTCCGCCTCCGGCATCCGGCCGAGATGGAAGCTCGCCGGGCCGTAATGCATGCCGATGACGCCGCGCGCGGTGGCGTCCATCTGCTGGTTTTGCGGGATGGCCTCGGGGCCGCCGCGGTAGTCGATGCGCACGACGCCCGCGCCGCGCTCGTTCACGAGCTCGACGAAGCCGAGGAAGCTCTGCGTGAACGCGAGCTGCCGCGGGAAGGCCGTGGCCGCGCTGATCACCTCCTCCGCCTTGGCCGAAACGCCGCCGAGCGTGAGGGCGACGCCGCCCGCGAGGCAGGCGGCCAGGAGCCGTCGCGTGGATTTCGTCATGATGCTCATCCCGTTCCCCTTCTTGCTTGTCGTCGCGCGTCGGGCGCGCAGCCGAGATGCGCGCCGGGGCGGCCTTCTCGCGGGCCGCCCGACCGGGCGCGGGAGCGCGATCGCTTCCCTTCCGGCAATGAAATGTTTGAACTCTAAAATAATCAAGCGGAATCTCGTGAGCTTCCGCCCACGCGGCTTGGCGGTCTCGGCGGTGTCTCGCGAGCGGTTCCGTTGCGCTTTCAGCCCGGGCCGCGCTCCAGCAGCGCCAGGATCTCCGCGCGTGTCGGCATCGCCGCGGCGGCGCCCGGGCGCGTCACGGACAGGCCGGCGGCGGCGCAGCCGAAGCGCACGGCGGCGACCGGGTCGAGCCCGTCGGCGAGCGCGGTGGCGAAGGCGCCGTTGAAGGCGTCCCCCGCGCCCGTGGTCTCGACCACGGGGCCGGCGCGGTAGGCCGGGACGTGCTCGGACACGCGCCCGTCGTGGTAGAGCGCGCCCTTCTCGCCGAGCGTGATCACCGCCGCGCCGACGCCCTGCGCGATGAGCGCCTGCGCCGCCGCCCGGGCCTCCTCCAGCGACCCGACGGGCAGGCCCGTGATCCCTGCCGCCTCCGTCTCGTTGGGGGTCACGAAGTCGCACAGAGCGAGCGTCTCGCGCGCGAGGGGCGCGGCCGGGGCGGGGTTGAGGATGGTACGCGCGCCGGCCTCCCGGGCGATCTCCAGCGCGCGGATCGCGGCGGGCATCGGCTGCTCGAGCTGGGTCACGAATACCGACGCGCCGCGGATCAGGCCGGCCCGCGCCTCGATGTCGGCGGGCGAGAGCGTTCCCGCCGCGCCGGGGCAGACGATGATGGCGTTGTCGCCGCTCGACGCCTCGATGAAGATGTAGGCGGCGCCGGTGTAGCTCGTCTCGTCCTGGGTGATCGCCGGCGTCACGCCCGCCGCGCGCCAGGTGGCGAGCGCCATCTCCGCGAACGTGTCGCGGCCGAGCTTCGAGACGATGTGCACCGCGCCGCCGGCGCGCGCCGCCGCCACGGCCTGGTTAGACCCCTTGCCGCCGGGCCCGAGCGCGAAGCTCTCGCCGAGGATGGTCTCGCCCATGCGCGGCGGGCGCGCGGCGCGGTAGCTGGTGTCGGCGACGAAGACGCCCAGGACGACGATCGATCCGGCCATGCTCGTACTTTCTCCTCAGGCGTCCGGCGGGATCACGCCCTTGCGCAGGATGAAGCAGCCGTAGAAGCGCCGCTCCCCGGTCTGGATCACGGCGTAGGACTTGCGGGCGCGGCCGTAGAACTCGAAGCGCTCGATGCCCACCATCGCGCGCGCGCGCCCCTCTGCGGCGTCGATCACCGCCTGCACCTCTGCCTGTACGTCCGGGATGGTGTGGGCCTCGCCCACCATCTCCATCCGGCCGGCGAAGTCCTCGACGAACGTGTCGAGCGGCAGGACCGAGAGGATCGCCTCCATCGCCTGCGCGGCGGTGAGGTTGTCCATCCGCAGAAGGTCCCCCAAGACGGTGGCGCGCGCGACCGAATCGGCGGGGAAGTTCGTGTCGGCGACGACGATCGTGTCGCCGTGGCCCATGGACCGCAGCGCGTAGAGAACGTCCGCGTTCAGCCGCGGATCGATGCCCTTCAGCATGACCTCTCCTTCCTCGCGGCGCTTTTCGCCGGCCCCGTCCGTGTCCGAGCGTAGCCGCGCGGCGGTGCGCCGGCAATGTCTGGTCCGCTCAGGAGAAGGCCGCGCGCACGCCGTCGAGGATCGCGTCGGCGATCGCCACGTGGGCGTCGGCGTCGAGGTGGACGCCATCGAGCGGGTCGACGGAGGCGACGCGCCCGGCGTCGACGAAGGGGCAGCCGAGCCGCGCGGCGACGTCGCGCAGGCGCGGGGCGAGGGCCCGGCTCTTCTCCGAGCCGCCGGCGAAGATCTCCGCGAGGCAGCCGCTCTCCAGGATCGGCACCGGCGCGACGATCACGATCCGCGGCGCCGCGCCGTCGGGCCCGGCGGGGGAGGCGCGTACCGCGAGCGCGAGCTTCTCCACCGAGAGCGCGATGTCCATCGGCGTCAGCGCATAGCGCGCCTTGAGGTCGTTGGTGCCGAGCATGATCACGACGAGGTCGATCGGCCGGTGCGTCTCCAGGAGCGCGGGGAGGACCGTGAGCCCGTTCTTGTGCGGGCCCTCGACCGGGTCGTCGTGGAGCGTCGTGCGCCCGGGATGGCCTTCCTCGATGATCCGCCAGCCCGCGCCGAGCGCGGCCTCGAGCCGCCCCGGCCAGCGCACGTCGCGGGGATGGCGGCGGCGCGCGGAGAGGCTCGGCAGGGCGATCGTGCCGTGGGTGTTCGAGTCGCCGAAACAGAGGATGGTGCGTTCGCTCACGTCAGCCGGGCTCCCGTCGCCTCGTCGAAGAGCCGAGCATGGGCGAGATCGGGCGCGAGCGAAAGGGGCTGGCTCGGGCGCAGCCGATGACGCTCGCGCGCCTCGGGCGTCTCGCCTGGGCGACGCTCAGCGAGGTTTCGGCTGCATGGGGAAGCGTTTACCCTTAAGCCTCGAGGGCAACGAACGACGGGAGGAAGACGCCATGGACCTGCGCACGCGCCATTGGGACCGCCTCGGCAACGGCGGGCTGACCTTCACCGAGCTCGGCATGGGCACCGCGCCGCTGGGCAACCTCTACCGCGCCATCACCGACGAGGAGGCGCACGCGGTGCTGGAGCGCGCCTGGGAGGCGGGCGTGCGCTACTACGACACCGCGCCGCTCTACGGCTTCGGCCTGTCCGAGACGCGGCTGAACCGGTTCCTGCGCGGCAAGCCGCGGGACAGCTACGTCCTCTCCACCAAGATCGGCCGTCTGCTCCAGGCGACGCCGCCGGAGAGCCGCGACGGTGTCGGCAAGTGGTTCGAGGTGCCAAACCGCAAGGAGGTCTACGACGACACCTACGACGGCGTGATGCGCTCGCTCGAGTTTTCGCTCGAGCGGCTCGGCGTCGACCGGGTCGACATCCTCTTCGCCCACGATCTCGATCGTTTCAACCACGGCACGCAGGCCGCGCTCGACGCCAAGATCGAGGAGCTGATGGGGCCGAGCGGCGGCTACCAGGCGTTCCTGAAGCTGCGCGAGGAGGGCGTGATCGAGGCCTTCGGCGCGGGCGTCAACGAGTGGGAGACCTGCCAGACGCTGACGGAGCGCGGCGACATGGACCTGTTCCTGCTCGCCGGGCGCTACACGCTGCTGGAGCAGGAGGCGCTCGCGAGCTTCCTGCCGCTCGCCGAGAGCCGCGGGATCGGCATCGTGATCGGCGGGGCGTACAATTCCGGCATCCTCGCCACCGGGCCGAAGCCCGGCGCATACTACAACTACGATCCCGCCCCGCCGGAGATCCTGGAGCGGGTCGGCCGGATCGAGGCGGTCTGCCGGCGCCATGGCGTGCGCCTCGTGGACGCCGCCTTCCAGTTCCCGCTGCGCCATCCGGCCGTGGTGTCGGTGGTCCCGGGCGGGCAGGGCGTGTCGGAAATGGAATCGAACATCCGCGCCGCGCAGGCCGCGGTGCCCGAGGCGCTGTTCGCCGACCTCAAGGCGGAGGGGCTGATGCGCGCCGACGCACCGACGAAGGGTTGATCGGACGCCGCGGGGAAGGCGGCGCGCCGCCTCAGGCACGCCGCTCGAACAGCACCGCGGCGGCGAGCGTGCGACGATCGCGCGGCGGGGCGGCTCGGAACCTCGCGATCGCGAGATCGGCGAGATCGATGTCCTCCTCGACCTGGGACGTCCTGAACGGAGCGTTGGGTTCGTAGTCTGCGATATGGCGCTTTTCCTGCAGCGCCGCGAATGCCTCCGCGAAGAAGCGCAGCTCCTCTGGGAGCTCCGCGAGGAAAGCGGCGTTTCTGCAGGTTCTCTTCGCTGAGCCGTGATCGAGGCCGCGGTAGACACGTGCCCACGTGGCATCGCCGTCGCCGGCCTCGCCGACGAGCGTGTCGGCGGCAGCGCGGCACAGGCAGTGGAACAGCCCGTAATGGGCAGTGCTGACGGCCCGCCGCAGGTAGGTCTGAGGCGCCGCGCTGCCGCCTCCCGTCCGCGCCAGCAGCCGCGCCGCCTCGATGAGCTCATTCGGCTGCATGCGTCAGCTCGTCCGAATCCGGCCGCGAGAAGTACGAGAGAACCGGAAAGGCGTCCTCGCCCTCGATGACGAGACGATCGTGGACGACGCCGATCAGCGAGAGGGTGCGCCGCGTGTCCAACGCCAGCCTCTCGTCCGTGAACAGCAGGTCGATCCATAAGAGCGGGTCGCCCTGCCACCCGTGGCCGCGCCGCACGCGCACGCGGGCGAGCCTGTCTCCCACACCGAGATGGGAGGCGGCGACCTCCTCGACGATGGCGGCGATCGTGTCCTCTGGCAGGCGCATGGATGCGGGTTCCTGGCGCGGATGAGAACCCGTATACGATACGATTCCGGACGAATAACGTCAAGGATCGGCGGTTATACACGCCTGACACGAAAAATGCCGGTCGCCACTGCAGCCGAAGTGTCTCGTGCGGCGCCGCGTCGAGCCGGTAGAACGCGGCGTGCGGCATGCTAACATGTCGCGTGGGTGTCCCGGGCCGGTCGAGCCGCGCCCGGGGCGCGATATGCGTTCGCGCGCCATGCCGACCCGCCGGCGTCGCGCGCACAACCGAGGAGGCGAGGGGATGCCCGAGCCCACGACGAGGGTCCTGCGTCTGCATCCCTCCGACAACGTCCTGATCGCGCTCGACAACCTGCCCGCGGGCGCCGCCGTGGAGGGCGTGCCCGCGCCGATCCGCGAGGCGGTGCCCCGCGGCCACAAGGTCGCCTGCGCGCCGATCCGCGAGGGCGAGAGCGCGGTGCGCTACGGCCAGGTGATCGGGTCCGCCACGCGGCCGATCGAGCCCGGCGCGCACGTCCACGACCACAACCTCGGCATGGGCGAGCACCGGCGCGAGCATCTCTACGCCACCGACAGCCGCCCGCTCGCGCCGGCCGAGACGCCGCGGACGTTCCAGGGCTTCCACCGCGACGACGGCAAGGTCGGCACGCGCAACTACATCGGCGTCCTCACCTCGGTGAACTGCTCGGGCTCGGTGGCGCGCTTCATCGCGGAAGCCGCGGAGGCGGACCCCGTCATCCGCGGCTTCGGCAACGTCGACGGCGTCGTGCCGATCGTCCACGGCACCGGCTGCGGCATGTCGGGCAAGGACGAGGGCTACGACACCCTCTACCGGACGTTGAAGGGCTACGCGCAGAACCCGAATTTCGGCGGCATCCTGCTCGTGGGGCTGGGCTGCGAGGTGATGCAGGTGCCCGATCTCCTCGCCGCCGGGCGCATGCGCAGCGACGGCAATTTCCGCTACATGACCATCCAGCAGACCGGCGGCACGCGCAAGACCGTCGAGCGCGGCCTCGCCATGCTGCGGGAGATGGCGGCGGTGGCCGACGAGGCGCGGCGCGCGCCGGCGCCCGTCTCGGCGCTGACGCTCGGCCTGCAATGCGGCGGCTCGGACGGCCTGTCGGGCATCACCGCCAACCCCGCGCTCGGCGTCGCCTCCGACCTGCTGGTGCGCCACGGCGCGACCGTGATCCTCTCGGAGACGCCCGAGATCTACGGCGCGGAGCATCTCCTCACCCGCCGCGCGGTCTCCCGCGAGGTCGGCGAGAAGCTGATGGCGCGCATCTCCTGGTGGGAGGAGTACGTGGCCCGCGTCGGCGGCGAGATGAACAACAACCCCTCGCCGGGCAACAAGCGCGGCGGGCTCTCCACCATCCTGGAGAAGTCGCTGGGCGCGGTGGCCAAGGCCGGCACGGCGCCGCTCGTCGACGTGTACAAGTTCGCCGAGCCGATCACGCGGAGCGGCTTCGTCTACATGGACAGCCCGGGCTACGACCCCTGCTCGGTCACGGGCCAGATCGCATCGGGCGCGAACCTCGTCGCCTTCACCACCGGCCGCGGCTCGGTCTCGGGCTACAAGCCGACGCCCTGCATCAAGCTCGCGACCAACACCGAGATGTACCGGCACATGGAGGAGGACATGGACGTCGATTGCGGCGACATCGTCTCAGCCGGCGTGCCGGTCGCCGCCAAGGGCGAGGAGATCTTCGAGCTGCTCCTGCGCGTCGCGTCCGGCGAGCGCACCAAGAGCGAGGCGCTCGGCTTCGGCGGGGCGGAATTCGTGCCCTGGCAGATCGGCGCGGTGATGTGAGGGGGGCGCGGGCGGGCGCCGAGCGCCGGGCTGACCGCTCCATCCCCGGCAGGACGGCGCCGACGCCCCTCGACTAGGCGCTCGGGAACGGCGACGGGTAGAGGGGCGTCTAACAGCTGCGCAAACATTATGGTGCGAGCTCCACGCGGTATTACCGCCCGATCAAGAAAACTCTTACCGGGAGCTGGCGCGCCGCGGTCGCCGGGGTCGAGTTCGCCCCAGGCCGCAGGTTCGAGGTCGACACAACGATAGGGCGCGTGACGCTCACGACGCTGCCGGCGGTCGGACAGGCCGTGACGGTGCGGTTTTGTTCGACACATCGGTTGGGTTTGACGTTCGACCAGCTTCTCGTCGATATCGGGGAGTTGAAGGCGAGGCAGGCGCCGACGATGCTGGTTGTGGAGATAAGAATTTGGTGCTATCTCCGCATATGGGCGATACTGAGGCGGAGCAAAGCCAAAATGTCGGATGACAATAGTGTGATCAAAGAAGGCTTTGCGATAGATCAGTATAAATTGTGCCAGAGCAAGATGGAACAGGCTATCGAGCATTTACTCAGAATCGAATTGTACGCGCTGGTTTCGCTAGGGGCAATATATACATGGCTTTTTACAATTGACATAGTTCAAAAGCCATATATTGTGGTTGGATTTTGGCTTCCAGTCGTAGTTTCAATTATTGTACTCTTACGTCTAAGACTTCAACGCGAATACATGAGAAAATTGCAGTCATACATGATTCAGATTGAGGAAAATTTTATTGTATTTGGTTCGTTTCGTGGGTGGGAGGCACATAATTTTTCTGATCCGAGACATGGTAATTTGATAGCAAAATATAGGTTCGTTTTTGATTGGAGTATTGTGCTGGGGACACTCATAATAGCTTTATTTTTTAGTGTTGGTCTCGATTTATTGCAATATCTGGATTCGGTATAAATTTTAGAAATACCTTTGCCTTTCATTGCGGGCCTCGCGAGCGGGGCCAAGATCCGGTGCCGATGCTAAATTGTCGAGCGCCGGGACGACGTTCGGCTCGGCTGCACCGACCACGAAGAGACCGTCATCGACGACTACGTCGAGGCAATGCGGGGGCTCACGCCGGACCCGCTCGGGGAGGACGATCGCGCGTGCGGCTTGCTCGAGAATGCCGCGCTGGCGATACGGCTCGTCGACTGAACTGCGCCCGAAAATTAGCTCGACACCCCCCTCACGCCGCCCGTCCCGCCTTCTCCTGCGCCACCGCGGGCAGCGCGTTCATCACCCGCGAGGCGGGCAGCGTCACGATCACCTCCGTGCCCTCGCGAGGCTTGGAGCGGAGCTGGAAGCCGCCGCCGTGGAGGTCGACGAGGCCCTTGACGATGGGGAGCCCCAGTCCCGAGCCCTGCTCGGCGGTCTTGATCGCCCATGTGCCGCGCCCGAAGGACGACATCACGACGGGGATCTCCTCCTCGGGAATGCCCGGTCCGTTGTCCTTGACGGCGACGTATTGCCCGCCCGAGGAGGTCCAGCCCACCTTCACCTGGATCTCGCCGCCCTGGGGGGTGAACTTGATGGCGTTGGAGAGCACGTTCAGCACCACCTGGCGGATGGCGCGCTCGTCGGCCCAGATCCGCGGCAGGCTCTCGTCGACGAAGGTGCGGATCGACTGGCCCTTGGCCTTCGCGCGCAGGTTCATCATGTGCGTGCAGTCGTCGATCACGAAGGCGAGCGCCAGCGCCTCCTCGTTCAGCTCGTAGCGGCCCGCCTCGATCCGCGACAGGTCGAGGATCTCGTTGATCAGGTTGAGCAGGTGCTGGCCGCTGGCGTGGATGTCGGCCGAGTAGTCCCGGTAGAAATCCGAGGCGTGCGGGCCGAAGACCTCGTTCTTCATCACCTCGGAGAAGCCGAGGATGGCGTTGAGCGGCGTGCGCAGCTCGTGCGACATGGTGGCGAGGAAGCGCGACTTGGCGAGGTTCGCCTGCTCGGCGCGGCGCCGGGCCTCGTCGGAATTGGCCTTGGCCTGCTCGAGCTCGATGAACAGCGCGTCCTTCTCCGCCCGCGACAGGAGCGTCGCCACCGCGCTGTCGTAGAGGCGGCGTGCGAGCAGCACGAAGAAGACGAGCGCGCTCGCGATCATCATCGTCAGCAGCAGCGACTGCGGCGTGGCGGAGCTCAGCGGGATCAGCGCGGCGACCAGAAGGAGCGGCGCGAGGCCGGCATAGACCGCCGCGGGGACCGTAGCCGAGAGCGTGGCGACCACCGCGGTCACCATCATGATGCAGAACAGGACGAAGATGCGCACGTCGTCCGACCCGACCTGCGCCAGCATCTGGATCAGGTAGGCCCAGGCGGCGCCGTGCAGCATCTCGCCCATGGCGAAGACGCGCCGCCAGGTGGCGAGACCCTTGTCGTCGCCCAGCGTACCCTGCGCCAGAAGGCGCTTGGAGAGCATCAGCATCAGCGCCATCGCGCACAGCACGATCGCGAGCCAGCCGAGCGCCGCGGGCATCGGCAGCCAGATCGTGGCGGCGCCGGCGATGGCGGCGGCGAGCACGAAGAGGGGGATCGCGGCGCCGACGCGGAACTGCGCGAAGAGCCGGACCATCTCCGTCTCGAAGGCGCGCTCGAGACCGCTCGACGAGGTCAGCTTCTCGCGGACGGCGCGCACGTCCTGCGCCAGCCGGCGCCGACGCTTCGGATCGCCGCCCGCGCTCTCGCCCTCACGCTTCTCGATGTGCCCCGTCGCTTCCGTCATGGCCCCTGAACGCACGCGCCCCGCACCGCGCGAGCGATTCGCGCGGACACCCGACCCGAAACTGCCACCGAAACGTTAACGTCGGCCTCACGCGCCGCCGTCGGGACGCCCCGTTTCGGGATCGGCGGCGCCCGGCCGCGCCCCTGCGAGCAGGCCCTCGCGCGCCGCGTCGAGCACGCGCACGCGGATCGCGGAGGACAGGTTCGCCGGCCCGCGCTCGGCGTCGATCTCCTCGACCAGGCGCTGGATCGAGAGGCCGCGCGCGGCAGCCAGCGTCCGCAGCCCATCCCAGAACGGGGCTTCCAGCGATATGCTCGTGCGATGGCCGGCGACCGAGAGGGAGCGCTTCGTCACGCGCGCGTCGGCGGTCACGGCAGATCTCCGCATTCCCTGCGGCCGCGGTGCTCCATCGGCTGGTCGCGACCGGCGCTTTCCTTTCCTGTAGGGGAAGGTGGATCGGCGCGAAGCGACGAGACGGATGGGGCACGCCGTAGGCGTGATCCGCGAAGCGGAAACGGGGACGCGGGCACGCTATCCGGCTCGCCCACGGGCGCTCGCTTCGGCTTCGCCGAACACGCCTGTCGGCGTGCCCCATCCGTCTCGGCTTCGCCGATCCACCTTCCCCTGCAGGGCAGGAGAGCGGCCGCTGCGCCCGCCGAGCACGTGCTGCGACGGAGGGTGACGAGCAGCCGGCGGTCTGGAGCGTCACACCCCGTCACTGTCGTCCTCGCGCGCGTGGCCGTCCAGACGCCGCGCCTCGAGCGCGCTCTCCGCCGCCGCGCGGTCCCGCTCGGCCTTCGGCCGCCCGAAGGTCGCGCGGTTGTGCGCGGCGGCCTCCTCGGCCTTCTCGCGCGCCTTGGCCTTGCGGGCGCGACGCAGGTTGACGATCTCGGCGCTCATTCTGCCGGACTCCTCCGCTGGGCTCAGATCGGCCCGATCATGGTCTCGGGGCGCACCAGGGCGTCGAACTCCTCCTCGGTGACCGCCCCCGACGCCAGCGCCTCCTCGCGCAGCGTCGTCCCGTTCTTGTGCGCCGCCTTGGCGATGGCGGCGGCCGGATCGTAGCCGATCTTCGGCGCGAGGGCGGTCACCAGCATCAGCGAGCGCTCCAGCTGCTCCGCGATGCGCTCGCGCCGCGGCTCGATGCCCACGACGCACTTGTCGGTGAAGGAGATCGCCGCATCGGAGAGGAGCCGCACGCTCTGCAGGAAGGCGTTGGCGATCACCGGCTTGAAGACGTTGAGCTCGAGGTGGCCCTGCGTGCCCGCCATCGAGACGGTCGTGTTGTTGCCCATCACCTGGGTGCAGACCATGGTCATCGCCTCCGCCTGGGTCGGGTTGACCTTGCCCGGCATGATCGACGACCCCGGCTCGTTCTCCGGCAGTGCGATCTCGGCCAGCCCCGAGCGCGGGCCCGAGCCCAGGAGCCGCACGTCGTTGGCGATCTTGAACAGCCCGGCGGCGACGCTCGCGAGCGCGCCGTGCGCGAAGACGAGCGCGTCGTGCGAGCCCAGCGCCTCGAACTTGTTCGCCGCCGTGAGGAAGGGCAGGCCCGTCAGGTCGGCGATGATCATCGCCACGCGCTCGGCGAACTCGGGATGGGCGTTGAGGCCCGTTCCCACGGCGGTACCGCCCTGGGCGAGGTCGAGGAGCGAGGGCAGGGTCGCCTCCACCCGCGCGATGCCGAGCTGCACCTGCGCCGCCCAGCCGCCGAACTCCTGGCCGAGCGTCACCGGGGTGGCGTCCTGCAGGTGCGTGCGGCCGATCTTGACGATCTCGGCGTAGTCGTCCGCCTTGGCCGTAAGCGCGTCGTGCAGGTGCTGGAGCGCCGGGATCAGCCGCCCGGTGATCTCCAGCACGGCCGCGACGTGCATCGCGGTGGGGAACGTGTCGTTCGAGGACTGGCCGCGGTTGACGTGGTCGTTGGGGTGGACCGGCGTCTTGCCGCCGCGTGGGTGGCCCAGCGCCTCGTTGGCGCGGTTGGCGATGACCTCGTTGGCGTTCATGTTGGACTGCGTGCCCGAGCCGGTCTGCCAGACCACGAGCGGAAACTCGTCGTCGAGCTTGCCCTGCTCGACGTCGGCGGCGGCGGCGGCGATGGCGTCGGCGATGTCCCCGTCGATCTCGCCGAGCTCCTTGTTGGCCATGGCGGCGGCCTGCTTGACGAGGCCGAGCGCCCGCACCAGCGGGCTCGGCATCCGCTCCGAGCCGATGCGGAAATTCTCGAGCGAGCGCTGCGTCTGCGCGCCCCAGTACCGGTCCGCGGGGACCTCGATCGGCCCGAACGTGTCCGTCTCGGTGCGCGTACCCGCGCCTGCATGACCCGCGCCTTCTTGACCCATGTCCGGCGACATCGTTCGACCTCCTCTGATGCGGTCTCGACCCCACATGTAACGCGTGAGCGCCGCGCCTGGCACCCCCGCCGGACGCGGAATCCGGCGCCGCCGTCCGCGGCGGCGATACGCGAGAGGATGTTCCATGGACGAGCCCGTCGCGCTCGACGCCCGCTTCCGCCCGCCCGCGCCGACGCCGCGGCGTGCGCCGCCGGACCTGTTCGCGTTCCTGCGCCAGGCCCGCGACAATCCGCTCGCGACCTGGACGCGCGACCATTTCGAGAAGCCGATCGTCTACGGCAAGGGCGTGCTCGGGCGGGTGATGGTGCTGAGCGACCCGCGCGGCATCCGCCGGGTGCTGGTCGAGAACGCGGCGAACTACCGCAAGGACCCGCTGACGAAGCGCGTCATCGGCCCCGGCCTGTTCACGGCCGAGGGCGAGGACTGGCGCATGCTGCGCCGGACGCTGGCCCCGATGTTCTCCGCCCGCACGGTCGCGGCCTTCGGCGAGCCGATGGCGCTCGCGGCGCACCGCCTCTCCCGCCGGCTCTCGCGCCGTGACGGGCGCACTGTTGACATGGCCATCGAGACGACGCGGCTGACGCTCGACGTGCTCGAGCGCACGATCTTCACCCACGGCCTCCAGCGCGACCCGGACGCGCTCGGGCGCGCGCTGACGCGCCTGTTCGACGCGGTCGGCCCCATCGACCCGATGGACATCCTCGGCCTGCCAGAATGGCTGCCCCGGCTCGGGCGCATGCAGGCGCAGCCCTCGGTCGATTACTTCGAGAAGGTCGTGAACGAGCTCATCGCCGGGCGCCGCGCGCGGGTCGAGGCGGGGGAGGAGGTTCCGAGCGACCTGCTCACGCTGCTGCTCGCCGCGCGCGACCCGGAGACCGGGCAGGGCCTGTCGGACCTCGACGTGCGAGCGAACATCGTGACCTTCATCGCCGCCGGCCACGAGACGACGGCGAACCTGCTCACCTGGGCGCTCTACCTGATCTCGCAGGACGAGGGCGTGCGCGCCCGGCTCGAGGCCGAGGTCGACGCGGTGGTCGGCGCCGGGCCGGTCGCGCCCGAGCACGCAGGCGCGCTGCCCTACGCCAAGGCCGTTCTGGAGGAGACGATGCGGCTCTACCCGCCGGCCGCCTTCCTCAGCCGCGAGGCGATCAAGGAGGACCGCATCGAGGGCGTGCGCCTGCCCGCGGGCTCCCTCGTGATGATCGCGCCCTGGGTCCTTCACCGGCACAAGCTGCTGTGGGCCGAGCCCGACCTGTTCGACCCGGGCCGCTTCCTCGGCGCCCGTCGCGCCGAGATCGACCGCTACGCCTACCTGCCGTTCGGGGCCGGGCCGCGGGTGTGCATCGGCGTCACCTTCTCCATGCAGGAGGCGCTGCTGGCGCTCGCCGAGCTCGTGCGCGTGGCCCGCTTCGACCTCGCGCCAGGCCACCGGGTCGAGCCGGTGCAGCGGGTGACGCTGCGCCCCCGCGGCGGGCTGCCGATGATCGTGAAGCTCCGGCGCTGACGTCGCGCGGCCCGCTCAGGCGTGGAGCGGGCCGTCCTCGGGGTCGCCGAGGAAGTTGCCGTGGAAGCCGAAGGTGACGATCTCCGGCGCCTCGGCGCGGGCGATCTCGACGAGCGTCGCGGCGTCGAGGACGAGCAGGAACGAGCGCTCGGCGCGCGCATCGAGCACCACCGACAGCAGCACCCCGTCGTCCTCCGCTTCCGCGCCCGGCCGGCGCACGAAGACCGGCTCGCCAGGCCAGGCACGGTCTTCCTTCCAGGTCAGCGCGTTGGCGGCGGGGTCTCCCTCCAGGTCGATCTTGAGAATGCAGTCGAGGAAATCCCCGCCTGCCTGGCCGTTGCCCCAGACGTATCGGTACGGCCGCCCCTGCCGGCGCGGATAGTCGATGCGCGGCAGCTCCATCGGCGTGTCGGAGAGGAGCCGCGTCTCCACCGCGCCGCCGTCGAGCGGCAGCGTCAGCCGCGTCAGCCGCCCCACGGCGCGCACTCGCTCGGGGCCGCGTAGGCGGGCGAGGTAGAGATCGTCGATCACCGACGCGTCGTCGTAGGCGACGAGGTCGATCTCGAGCGCGCCCGCGCGCTCGACCGCGTTGACGTGGTGGAAGGCGAACAGCGGCGGGGCCGTCCAGCGCCCGGCGAGCGCGCCGGTCTCCTTGTCGAGCACGGTGAACGTCGTGCCCCGCTTCGGGTCCCACCGATAGTTGTTGATGAAGGGCTTGCCGGAGAGGAACAGAACCAGCGGGTTCACCACGAAGGGAAACTCCGCGAGCACGATGTGGCGCGCGCTCATGCCGAAGGAATGCATGTAGGACGGCCGCTCCACCGGCAGCCGGGCGATCTCGCGCTCCTGCCCGCCGTCGACGACGTGCACGTGATAGAACGAGCGCCGGCCGAAGGAGATCAGGTAGGTATAGGCGCGCGCGCCGTCGTGGTGGGGGTGCGCGGTCGAGACCGAGCCTTCCACGGATGCGCCGAAATCGTGGACGCCCAGCGTCTCCAGCGTGTCCGGATCGAAACGCACCGGCAGCCGCGTCTCGGTGAGCGCGACGATGTCGTCGCCGATCCGGTTGATGCTCACCACCGCGTTGTCGGTGGTGGTCGGCTCCAGGATGGCCTGCACCCGGCCGAACAGGCTGCGGCACGGGTCGGTCGCGAATTCCGCGTGGACGATCCGGCCCTCGCGCTCCGCCTCGACATAGGCCTGCGAGCGCAGGAAGCGGCTCTGGTAGGTCACCCCGCCGTCGGCCACCGCGAAGCGGTGCAGGCGCGCCAGGCCATCGAACCAGTGATTGTAGCTCTGCTCGCCGACCTCGAACAGCGCCGGCGCAACGCGCAAGAGCGCGCCCGACAGCCAGCCCGGCAGCGTCCCGCGCACCGGCAGCGCCGTCGGCGCGACCTCGTCGGGCACGCTGCGGAAACCTGCGGCATAGGGCGCCGCATCCCGACCTCGATTACTCATCCTGCTCCTCGACCCCGCCGCGGACCACGAACCGCAGCGCATGACGCCCGGTTCCGACCCGCCGCACCGTCGCACCCTCGCACGGAGCGGGGGCGGATGGCCATGCGTCGGCGCCGAGCCGTCGACGACGGATTCCGCCCGCTGCGCGCGCTTTTGCTCCAGAGGCTGGGCATCGCCCTACCGTACGCCCTCACCCCTGCCCCTCTTCCATCCGGCAGAGGGGGCCGCGTCGTCGGCCTCCTCGTCCAGCCCCGCGTCGAGCGGCGTCGGCGGGAGGTCGCTCGCGGCGGCGAGGAAGCCGTCCCCGCGCCTCCAGAGGACGAGCGCATCCGCCGCCTCGCGCCACGCCTCCGCCGCGCCCCAGTCGGTGAAGCGGCGCAGGAAGGGCACGACGCCGCAACCGCGCACCTGGCAGGCGGGCTTCCCCTTCGGGCAGCTGGCGTAGGTGCAGATCACTCCGCGGTAGTCGGCGGTCGCCACGTCGAGCACGGTAGCCGAGAGGTAGTGCGCCGCCATCTGGTGCTGGACGCCCTCGGCCTCGAGCTCCCGCAGCACCCGCGCGAAGGCCCGGTGGAGGCTGCGGACCTCGTCCGTGCGCGACAGCCACACCACCATGTCGAGGCTCGACAGCGAGAGCAGCGACGGATCGCCCCGCCGGCGCCAGTACGGCATCGCGCGCGGGAGCGGGCCGACGAGCGGGCCCGTGACCCCGATCACCTCGACGCCGGGCGCCTCCGCCCAGGCCCGCGCGGTGCGGTCCGCGACCAACCGGAACGTCAGCTGCCGCTCGATGGCGACGGCGTCCTCCTCGGCGACGATCTCGTGCATGCGGCGGCGGGGCATGGGTTCTCCCTCGCGGCTCAGGGCAGGCGGGCGATGAGGTTGCGGCGGGTCTTCCAGCGGCGCTTCAGGTCCGCGAGATAGGCGGCGTGCTCGGAGGGCGCGCGCAGCGTCGCCATCCGCGCGACGAGCGCCGCCGCCTCGTCGTAGGCGCCGTTGTTGCCGCGCTCGACGAGCTCCTCGACCCGGGCCGCGTGCAGCTCGAGGGCGTGATCGGGATGGATCGCCTCCAGCGCGCGGGCGAGCGCGTCGGTCGTCTGGACGGTGCACGTCTTGCGATCGAACGCCGCCCAGGCGCGGTCCACCAGGCCCTCCTCCAGCAGCGCCTCGACCAGCATCTCGACGGGGGACCCCAGCCAGCGCCCACGATCTCCCCGCTCGGCCCGCCGCTCCAGCACGGCGAGCGCGCGATCCCGCGCCGCGTCTCCCCCGTGGCTGCGGATCTGGCGATAGAGCGTCAGGCTCGGCGCCTGCGCGAAGGCCGCCTCGAGCCGCGCCAGCGCCTCGTCGAGCCGGCCGGCCTCGCGCAGCAACCCGGCGCATTGCAGGACGATCGGTTCGCTGTATCGCTCGCCCTCGAAGCGCCAGAGCGCCTCCTCGGCGTATTCGAGCGCGAGCTCCGGGCGCTTCATCTCGATGCAGAAGCCGACGAGGCGCTCGTAGTCCCACGCGCTCGCGAGCCTGGCCCGGCGCAGCGCGATGCGCCCGTCGACGTCGCCGTCGCGCTTAAGGAAGCGATCGACGATCGCATCGAGCGCGTAGCCGGTCTCGCCGCGGGCGCGGGCCGCCTCCGCCAGCCCGCGGTAGGCGGCGAGGCCGGCCTCGCCCAGGACCTCGGCATAGGTCTCGCTCGCGGCGGCGAAGCTCTCGAGCTCGCTCCCGGTCTCCTCGCGGAAGAGCCAGGCGGCGAGATCGACCGGATCCGGCCGGACGCGCCGCGCCGCCGCGAGGTGGATGTCCGCCGCCCTCCCGTGCAGGCCCTCGACGGTGCCGTCGTGCCCGTCGACCATGTCGCGCTCGGCCTCGAGCAGATCGAGCGCCTCTCCGGCGAGCGTCAGTGCCAGGGCCGCGCGCGGCCCGTCGGCGAGGGCGGCGAGGCTGTCGAGCACGGGCTCGACCCCGGCGCGATACGTCTTCGCGCCCCGGTAGTCGACGCGGCCATCGACGCGGATCGCGTCCTCGAGCGCGCGTCGCAGCGTCGCCAGGATCTCCGCGTCGCTGCCGCGCGCGAGGCTGGCCTCCATGTGCAGATCGCGACGCAGGTCGTCGTCGCCCTCGGCGAGACGCAGCAGCCGATCGGCGAGCGCCTCGGCGCCCAGCCCGACGAGGTGCGCCCGCAGCTCGGCCTCGGCCGCCCCGACGGCATCGATCTCGGCCGCGGGCGCCCGGTTCGCCCGCAGCGCGACGGCCACGCAATGCTTGCAGTAGCCCTCCCGCTCGAAGGCCGGGCAGGTGCACGCGGCCCAGTCGCCCGGCGGCCGCACCTGGACGAGGTAGACCTCGGACCCATGGACCCGCCCGCGCACCTCGTCGGGCCTTACCGACACGAGATCCACCGCGTCGTCGGCGGCATAGGCCACCCCACGATCGAACACGGCCTTCCCGGATCGCCGCCGCAGGACGGACTCGGAAAAGAGCGGATCGCCGGTCATGGCGCGCGAATCTCCCAAGAGGGCTGTTGACGCGGGAGGGTAGCGCGGAGCCGGGGCGGCTGGCCAGGGGGTGACGCGGGCGGCGTGGCTGCGGGAGACCTGGGTTTTTGGAGGGGCGGTGAGTGGGGGCGTGCGCCGGGACGTGGCGCTAGCGCGCGATGACGCTGGAAAAGGGCTGGCGAGCGGCCTATTCTCTCAGCAGCAAGCGAGCCCCGAATGGAGGACGCCGCCATGGCCGCCGTCACCATCCACGATCTTCCCGAGGAGACGCACCGCGCGTTGACGCGGCTGGCAGCTGAGAACAAGCGCAGCACCGAAGCCGAGATCCGCGCCATCCTGGAGGCCGCGGTGCGTCCGAAAGGCGGGATCGGGCTAGGTACGGCCCTATCCGAGATCGGGCGGAAGTACGGCATTACGAATGCCGACATCGAGGCTATCGAGCAGACTCGCGACCGGCGACCGGCCGAACCGATGCGGTTCGAATGATCCTGCTCGACACGAATGTCGTCTCGGAAGCAATGACGCGAGAGCCGCATCCGCGCGTGCGCGCGTGGCTCGATGCTCGTGCGCCCGAGGCGCTGTTCCTGTCGAGTATCACGGTCGCCGAGCTTCTCTTCGGCATCGGCGCCTTGCCGGAGGGCAAGCGCAAGAACACTCTCGCGGCCGCGCTGAGCGACGTGCTGGATGTCTTCGGCTCCCGCATTCTCCCGTTCGACACGAAGGCGGCTCAGCGGTACGTGGATCTGGCCGTCGGAGCCCGCGCGGCCGGGAGGGGTTTTCCGACGCCGGACGGCTACATCGCCGCGATCGCCGCCGCGCATGGATTCGCCGTGGCCTCGCGCGACGCGAGCGCGTTCGATGCGGCCGGCTTGACGGTGATCGATCCCTGGACGGCGTGACTCCGCGCGTCGGGGTCCGGTTCCCCGACGAGGTCACCGCCGTCGACGCCTCCGCCCGTGCCCAGGACGACGCTCACCCCGCAGCCGCTGCAAGCCGGGCCGGGTCGAAGACCGGCGGCGCCGGAGAGGGCGCGACTTCGGCGCGGGGGCGGGAGACGTAGATCACGCCGGCTTCGATCTCGGCATCTCCGAGGATGCGCCAGCCGATCCGGTAGACGCCGTGCGTCACGCGCAGCGTGTCCCCCAGCGTGGCCGCGAAGCTCGTCGTCGTGTTTTCCGGGACGATCTCGCTCGGCGCGATGTCGATGGGCGCCAGCGCATCGAGCGCCGCGTCCATGAAGCGCATGACGGCGAGCGGGCCGTGCACCTGCACGTCGGGCGTCGCGACATGAAGCTGGAAGGACGTCCCGTCCGCGAGCTTGAACCACCCCGCGACCGCGATCGGGAGGCCGCCGGCAACGAAGGCGTCCACGACCCGGCGGCCGACGGCGAAGTCGCTCTCTACCAGAAACGCGCGATCCATGGGCGGACTCCGTTCGGTTCGGACGCGACGGCTTCGATCATGTCTTCTGCCTCCGAAAGCTGGCAGGCCGAGTACCGCGCGTCTACGCTCCAGCGCGTGATTGCGCGCCAGCTCCGCCGGAATGCCGGGTTCGACCGGTCCTCGAGAGCCCATTCGTCGTCCAGCTTGGCCAGGGCACGCAGCTTCGAGAAATCATGCTCGAACATGCCTCGGACGAGATGCTTTGGTGGCCAAGTCTCCGCTTCGAACTGGCGCGCGATGACCGCCTTGAGCGCGCACTCCACCGACAGACCCGCGAGATACGGAGAAACACCCGGCAAGCCTGCCTCGACGAGTGAGCGGGCAGCAGCCAGGTGCTCATCCGACATCGCGATCCACTCTACTCGCCTCATGTGCGCCGCCCCCACAGCAACTACGCATACGAGACATCATGTCCCTGCCACCGTCAAGACCCGACGGAATTACTCCCACTCGATCGTCCCAGGCGGCTTGCTCGTCACATCATAAACCACCCGATTGATCCCCCGCACCTCGTTGATGATCCGCGTCGCCACCCGCCCGATGAAGCTCATCTCGAACGGGTAGAAATCCGCCGTCATCCCGTCCACCGAGTTCACCGCGCGCAACGCGCAGACGTATTCGTACGTCCGGTAGTCGCCCATCACGCCCACCGTCCGCACGGGAAGGAGCACGGCGAAGGCCTGCCAGATGTCGTCGTAGAGGCCGGCGCGGCGGATTTCCTCGAGGTAGATGGTGTCGGCCTTGCGCAGGATGTCGAGCTTCTCTCCCGTGATCTCGCCGGGGCAGCGGATGGCCAGCCCGGGGCCGGGGAAGGGGTGGCGGCCGACGAAGCCTTCGGGGAGGCCGAGCTCGCGGCCGAGCGCGCGCACCTCGTCCTTGAAGAGCTCGCGCAGGGGCTCGACCAGCTTCATGTTCATGCGCTCGGGCAGCCCGCCCACGTTGTGGTGGCTCTTGATCGTCACCGACGGCCCGCCGGTGAAGCTGACGCTCTCGATCACGTCCGGGTAGAGCGTGCCCTGCGCGAGGAAGCCGGCGCCGCCCACCTTCCTGGCCTCGGCCTCGAACACGTCGATGAAGAGCCGTCCGATGGTCTTGCGCTTCACCTCCGGGTCGTCCACCCCGGCGAGCGCGCCGAGGAACGTGTCCTGCGCCTCCACGTGCACGAGGGGGATGTTGTAGGCGAACCGGAACAGGCTCACCACCTCCTGCGCCTCGCCGGCGCGCATCAGGCCGTGGTCGACGAAGACGCAGGTGAGCTGGTCGCCGATCGCCTCGTGGATCAGCACCGCCGCCACTGCGGAATCGACGCCGCCGGAGAGGCCGCAGATCACGCGCTCCGAGCCCACCTGGGCGCGAATGCGGGCGATCGCCTCCTCCTTGAAGGCGGCCATGGTCCAGTCGCCCGTGCAGCCGGCGATGGCGCGCACGAAGTTGCGCAGCAGGTGCCCCCCGCTGGGCGTATGCACCACCTCCGGGTGGAACTGCACGGCGTAGAAGCGCCGCGCCTCGTCCGCCACGGCGGCGAAGGGCGCGTTGTCGGACGTGCCGATGATGGAGAAGCCGTCGGGGAGCTTCGTCACCCGGTCGCCGTGGCTCATCCACACCGGATAGCGCTGCCCGACCTCCCAGACGCCCTCGAACAGCGGGCTCGGCTCGACCACCTCGACCTCGGCGCGGCCGAACTCGCGGTGGTGCCCGCTCTCCACCGTGCCGCCGAGCTGGGCGGCCATCGTGTGCTCGCCGTAGCAGATGCCGAGCACCGGCACGCCGGCCTCGAAGATCTCCTGCGGCGCGCGGGGCGAGACGTCCTCGGTGACGGAGGCCGGCCCCCCCGAGAGGATGACGCCCTTGGGCTTCATGACACGGAAGGCCTCGGCCGCGGACTGGAACGGCACGATCTCGGAATAGACGCCCTGCTCGCGCACGCGCCGCGCGATGAGCTGCGTCACCTGCGAGCCGAAATCGACGATCAGGATCTTGTCGTGGCTCGACGCGGCGGCGGTCTCGGTGATGGGGGCGTCTGACATGGGGAGGCGTCCGTTTCTCGCGCGGGCAAGCCCGTCACTCCAGCAAGCCCGTGACTTAAGCCGGGACGCGGCGGCGCGCAATCGCGCAAACCGCCGCCCTCACCCGGCGCGGGTCAGGGCCGCCACGTAGAAGCCGTCCACCCCGGTCTTCAAGGGCGACATCTGCAGGCCGAGCCGCGTCTCGCGCACGTGCGGCGCGAGCGCCTGGAGGCCGGCGGCGGCGAGGAGATCGGCGCTCGGAACCGGCGAGAACCCGTCCGTGCGCGCGAGCAGCGCCTCGATCGCGCCGTCGTTCTCCGCGGGCAGGACCGAGCAGGTGACGTAGACGATGCGCCCGCCGGGCTTGACGAGCCGCGCGGCACGGTCGAGCACGCGCTCCTGCTCGCTGCGGCGCTGCTCCAGCGAGCCCGGCCGCAGGCGCCACTTGGCGTCGGGGTTGCGCCGCCAGGTGCCGGTGCCCGTGCAGGGCGCGTCGACGAGGACGACGTCCGCGCGCCCGTCGAGGTCCTCCACCGCGTCCGCCTTGCCGCGGGGCGAGCGGATCTGCACGTTGCGCGCGCCCGAGCGGGCGAGCCGATCGTGGATCGGCGCGAGGCGGCGCGCGTCGAGATCGGTGGCGTAGATCTGGCCGGCATTGTCCATCAGCGCCGCGAGCGCCAGGGTCTTGCCGCCGGCGCCGGCGCACAGGTCGACGACCTGCGCCTTCTCGCCGGGATGCGCGACGAGGGCCGCGAGCTGCGAGCCCTCGTCCTGGATCTCGAACCAGCCCTTGATGAACTCGGGCTCGGATTGCAGCGCCGGCCCGCGCCCGTCGTCGCCCATGGCGATGCGCAGGCCGAAGGGCGCGTGCGGCGTCTCGATCGGCGCGAGGAAGGCCAGCGCGTTCTGCGCCTCCTCGCGGGTGACGAGCAGCGTGTTGACGCGGATGTCGAGCGGCGCGCGCTCCGCGAGGGCGCGGGCCTCGGCCACGACGTCGTCGCCGAAGACCGCGACGAGCTCGTCGTGGATCCACTCCGGGTAGTCGCCCTGGACGTGCGCGGGCGCGCCCGTCAGGTCCGGCCGCTCGAGGCGGGCGCGTTCGTCGTCGGAGAGCGGCGCGGGGGCGAAGCGCTCGCCGCTGCACAGGTCCGAGACCTGGGCGACGGTCATGCCGCGCTGAAGCACGAGCATGCCGAGCACCAGCGCCCGGCCGGTCTCCTCGCCGGGGGGCTGCCCCAGCACCCAGGCCGCCGAGGCGCGGCGGCGCAGGGCGTCGTAGACGATCGTGGCGATGCCGGCGCGGTCCTTCGACCCCGCGAAGCGGTGCGACAGGCCCCAGTCCTTCAGGGCGTCGGAGGCGGGGCGGCGGCGCGCGAGGATGTCGTCGAGGACTTCCATCGCGCCGGAAAGGCGTGCGTGCGGCGTCATGCGTCTGCATGTGGCAGGTTCGAGGGGTGGCCGCAAGCGGGGCGGCGGCGTGGGCGTCCCGCCCGGCTCGGAAAGGCAATGCTATTGATCGCTTGCATGGAGCGATGTAAGCTATCGGCATCATCGTGCGATGAAAGCGATCGCTTCCATGGCTGTCAGTCTACGAACCCCAGCCGACGTCGGAGCGTTGATCCGCGCCAGACGGCGTGCGCAAGGGCTCGATCAGGCGACGCTCGCCCGGCACGCAGGCGTCAGCCGATTGTGGATCGGCGAGATCGAGAAGGGCAAGCCCGGGGCGAGCCTGGGGCTCGTCCTGCGCGTCCTCGGCGTTCTCGGCGTCGACCTCGTCGCGCCCGAGGCCGACGATGCCGGTCGAGGTGGCGTCGAGACGCCGCCGCCCGTGGTGACGCCCGACATCGACGCCATCATCGCCCGTGCGCGGGGGCGCCGGCCGTGAGCGAGCTCGTCGTGCTCCTCGACGGCCGCGAGGCCGGAGTCGTTCGGCAGTCGCGGGGACGGCTGACGTTCGGTTATTCCCGAAGCTGGCGCGACGCCCCGGGCGCCTATCCACTGTCCCTCTCCATGCCGCTGGCCGCCGCCGAGCATCCGCACGGAGCGATCGACCCGTTCATCTGGGGGCTCCTGCCGGACAACGAGCACGTCCTCGCCGCGTGGGGACGCCGCTTTCAGGTCTCGCCGCGTAATCCCTTCGCACTCGTGGCGCATGTCGGGGAGGACTGTCCCGGCGCGGTGCAGTTCGTGCGTCCCGAGCGCCTCGAGGCGGCGACCCGGAACGGACCGCCGGAGGTCGACTGGCTGACCGAGGCGCAGGTCGCAGAACGCCTGCGTCGCCTTCGCATCGACATAGCGGCGTGGCGTTCGCCCGGCGACGTCGGACAGTTCTCGCTCGCCGGCGCCCAGCCGAAGACGGCGCTTCTCTTCGACGGGCAGCGATGGGGCGTTCCGCAGGGACGGACGCCGACCAGCCATATCCTGAAGCCGCCGACGCCGGATCTCGACGGACACGCGGAGAACGAGCACATCTGCCTCTGCTTGGCGCGGTCCCTCGGGTTGCCGACAGCGACGTCGGAAGTGCGCCGGTTCGAGGACGTCACGGCGATCGTGCTGGAGCGCTACGACCGGGTGCGGACGGCGGATCTGGCTGCCGAGGAGGAGGCGAGAGCGGCGGCCAAGGCGGCCGAAGCCGCCCTTTACGCGGCGTCCGAAGATGCCCGAACAGCAGCATTGTCGGCGGCAACTGCTGCGGCGGATGCCGCCGCCGCATTCGAAAGCGCGCGTGTCATGAGGCGGTTCTCGGAGACGACGCCAGTCTATCGCGCTCACCAGGAGGACTTCTGCCAGGCCCTTGCCGTGCACCCGACCCGCAAGTACCAGCGTGACGGGGGTCCGGGACCAACGGAGGTGGTTCGGCTGCTCCGGGCCGTCGAGCGGCCGCAGCCCCGAGGGAAAGGCCGGAACGATCCGGTCGGCGAGCCCAGCGACGAGGAGTCGTTCATCGACGCGCTGGTCTTCAACTGGCTGATCGGCGGGACCGACGCTCACGCGAAGAACTACTCGATCGTTCTGGGAGCGGGCGGCCTCGTCAGGCTCGCGCCGCTCTACGACGTCGCCAGCATCCTGCCGTATCCCGACGTCGATGCTGAGCGGATCAAGCTCGCAATGAAGATCGGCGACGCCTACAGGCTCCGCGACGTCGACTGGCGGCAATGGGAGAAATCGGCGGCGGGCCTCGGTGTGGACCGGGAGCGGCTGGTCGCGCGCGCCCGCGCAATGGCCCGCGCTCTGCCCGATGCGCTCTCGGATGTCTGCGCCGACTTTCGCGCCTCGGGCGGCGACCATCCGATCGTGGCTCGCGTGGAGGCCGCGCTCGTCGCGCGCGCGCGCCGCATCGCCGCGGAATGAGCGGCGATCGGAGCGGATGCGCGGACGCCACGTCACCCCCGCCGGTAGTGCAGCACCAGCCCGCGCGGCTCCAGCTGGGCGAGGATGTCGAAGTCGCCGACATTGGCGGTGAGCACGGTGAGGCCATGCTTCAGGGCTTGGACGAAGAGCACGCAATCGTGCAGGGCGCGCAGCCGGTCGTCCCGGGCGTAGTCCTGCAGGCGGCAGACGAGGCCCGCGAGGAGGGCCGCGCGGCCGAGGACGTCGGCGTCGGGGACGAAGAGTCGGTGGTGCGCGATGCGCGAGACTTGGGCGCGTACGCAGTCGATGGCGGCCGGCGTCCGCCGATCGGCCGGATCGAGTGCTCCGACGGCATGAAGCAGCTCCTGCAGCGCGATCGCCGAATGGTAGCCGTATCCCGTCTCCAAAAGCCCGAGGACCGCGGCAGGCGCGGCGCTTCGGATCCGGTCGATGTAGACGCAGGTGTCGAGCAGGATCGGGCCTGAGGCCCGATCGTCGGGGCCGAGAAGGGGAAGCGATTCGTCAGGTCGACGCGCACGGGTGCCGCGCCGGCGGCCGATCCATCGCAGTCCCCGCTCCAGGTCGAACCCGGACACGCTAGACGTCCAGATCCAGATCGTCGTCGATCGCCTGCCACGTTCTTCGACGCGCGGCAGCGACGAAATCCGCATCGAGAGCGACATGGGCTAGGGCGAAGTCGATCACCGCAGCCGTATCGTCGAGGCCCGTCTGACGCTTGACGGTCGCGAGCAGCTCTTCGTCGAGCTCCAGCGTCACGGGAACGCGAGGGCCGCCGAGGTGGCCCGCGCGTCGGACGTCCTCCATGACGACCGGAACGCGCGCGGCGATCACCGGCTCCTCGTCGAAGGCCGCGTTCTCCTCGAAGCCCGGGGGGCGTCCGTGCTCGCTCATGATCCGTCTCGAAAGCTGCATCTGCGTCGTGCGTACAACATAGGGCTCGTGAGCCGCCACCGCAAGCGTAATCTGGATCAGAACGAGAACAACCGCTGCGCGCCGGATCGCAGGCGCGGGGCTCACCCCTTGGCGAGGACCAGCGAATCGAACACCGCGAAGTAGAAGCAGACCGAAGCGACGAGCACGAAGGCGTGCCAGACCGCGTTGTGGTAGCGCAGGTTCTCCCACAGGTGGAACACGATGCCCGCGGTATAGATCGCCCCGCCGATGGCGATCAGCCACAGGGTCGTCGGCGACAGGGCCTCGATCAGCGGACGGCCGCCGAGCACGCCGCTCCAGCCGATGCCCAGGTAGAGCAGGATCGCGCCCTTGTCCCAGCGGCCGGGCAGGAGGAGCTTCAGCGCGACGCCGATCGCGGCCGCGCCCCAGACGATGACGAGCAGCGGGACGGCGTGGGCGGCGTCGACCTGCGTCAGGAACGGCGTATAGGTGCCCGCGATCAGGACGTAGATCGCCGCATGATCGAAGCGGCGCAGGATCCACTTCGTGCGTGAGGCTGGGTAGAGGTTGTAGACCGCCGAGATGGAGAGCACGCTGAGCAGCCCGAAGCAGTACAGAGCGAGCCCCGTCATCTCCAGGGCGCCAGAGCGTTCCGCGGCGAAGAGCGTCAGCGCCACGACGCCGATGAGAGCCGCCTTCACGCCGAGCGCATGGACGATCGCGTCCGCGATCAGCTCCGCGCGGGAATAGTCCCACTTGACCCGGACGGGCGGCGTGAACGGGATCGCGTCGGGAGCCCCGTCAGGAGCCTCGCCGTTCGTCGGGGCCTCGGTCATGGCGCGCGCCTCCTCGACTCGACACTCGCGAGGGCGCCATCGCCCTTGCGGTGAGAGCGAAACGGCGCTTCCATCGACGCCGTTCCCGGGGAGAGTAACATGACTTCTGATCAGGACCGCCTGGTACACGGCAATTTTCATCTCTCCGAGGTGGATTTGAAGGCCGGCATCGAAAAGGACGTCTACTACGAGGAGGAAGCGCGCCTCCAGACGGAGCTCAAGCGCATCCAGCAGGCCTACCTGCATTCGGGAGACCGGGGCCTCATCGTATTCGAGGGCTGGGACGCCGCCGGCAAGGGCGGGACGATACGGCGCATGGCCGCCGCCATGGATCCCCGCGGGTTCAAGGTCTGGCCGATCGGGGCGCCGAGCCCGTTCGAGAAGCGCCACCACTACCTGCATCGCTTCTGGAGCCGGCTGCCCGGCGCCGGGGAGATCGTCGTGTTCGACCGCTCCTGGTACGGCCGCGTCCTCGTCGAACGCGTCGAGGGCTACGCCGAGAAGGCGGACTGGCAGCGCGCTTATTCGGAGATCGTCGCCTTCGAGAAGATGCTGCTCGACGACGGCGTGCGGATCGTGAAGCTCTTCCTGCACATCTCGCCGGCCGAGCAGAAGAAGCGCTTCGTCGAGCGGCTGCGCGATCCCCTCAAGCGCTGGAAGCTCTCCTACGAGGACCTTCGCAACCGCGAGAAATGGCCGCACTACGAGGCCGCCGTCGAGGAGATGGTGCGGCGGACCTCGACCGCCCGCGCGCCCTGGACCGCGCTCTCCTCGGAGCAGAAGAAGGCGGGCCGGATCAAGGCCTTGTCGACGATCGTGGAGGCGCTGTCGGACGGCGTCGACCTGTCCCCGCGCCCGCTCGATCTCGGTCTGCTGGAACAGGCGCAGAGCCACCTCGGGATTGATCCGCGCGAGATCGTCGACACGTAGAAGAACAGGAGCGCCGCGCGCGGCTGCTTTACGTTTCTTCACGTTCTATTCGCACCTGCGAAATGGAGGTATGGGAGACGTCGGCGTAAGAGGTCCGCGGGGGCGAGACGCCCGCGGAATGCGAGGATGACCGATACGATGGACGCGCGCGTCAACGACGATCCCCCGTTCAGCGTGGAGCGGACGCGCGGCGAGCGCGCCCCCCCCGCGCCGAAGCGCGCGCCGAGCCTCCTCGCCCGCGTCGGCCGGGCCCTGCGCATCCTCCTCATGGTCGTTCTTCCCGTCGCCCTCGTCGCCGGCGCGCTCGCCGGCTTCGGCTGGATGCGCGCGACGAAGCCCGTCGTGCCCGTCGAGCGGCAGAGCGAGCGCGCTCGCGCCGTCTCCGCGGTGGTGGCCGAGCCCGCGGCGGTGCAGCCGACGCTCACCGTCTACGGGCGCATCGTCGCCGGCCGCTCCGTCGACCTGCGCGCGCTGGTCTCCGGGCCGATCGTCGAGGTCTCGGACGCCCTCGTCGACGGCGGCCGTGTCGCCCAGGGCGAGGCGCTGATCACGGTGGACGCCTTCGCCTTCGAGGGCGCGCTGATCCGCGCCCGCGCCGATCTGGCCGAGGCGCAGGCCCGCCTCGCGGAGCTCGACGCCCGCCGTCGCCAGGAAACCGACGCGATCGCCCGCGCACGCGACCAGCTCGAGATCGCGCAACGCGATTTCGACCGCCTCACACAGCTGCGCGAGAGCGGCAGCGCCACCGCCCGCGCCTTCGACGACGTGCAGCTGCGGGTCTCCCAGGCCGAGGCCGCGCTGGAGACGCGCGAGAATCAGCTCGCGATCTACGACGCCCAGCGCGCCCAGCTGGACGCCTCGCTCGACCGCCTGCGCTTCGCGCTCTCCCAGGCCGAGCGGAATCTGGAGGACACGGTGCTGCGCGCGCCGTTCGACGCGCTGGTCTCCAACGTCGGCGCCGAGATCGGCAAGGTGGTCTCGCAGAACGACCGCATCGCGACGCTCGTCGCCGTCGACCGGCTGGAGGCGCGCTTCCTGCTGTCGGATGCGCAGTACGCACGCCTCGCCCCCCACGGCGCGCTCGTGGGCCGCACCGTCATGGTGATCTGGAGCGCCGGGGACAGCGAGATCGCCCGCGAGGCGATCGTCACGCGCGTCGCCTCCGAGGCCGCCGACGCCTCCTTCGCGGTCTTCGCGGCCTTCACCGACGACGTGGACTCCGACGTGCTGCGGCCGGGCGCCTTCGTCGAGGCGCGGCTCGCGGACCAAGTGTACGAGGACGCGCTCGTCCTGCCGATCGCCGCGCTCTACGACGGCGGCGTCTTCGTCATCGACGACGAGAGCCGCCTCGTCCGCGTCGAGGTCGAGGTGCTCACCTACGGCGAGGAAGGCGTCGTGGTGCGCGCGGACGACATCCCGCCGGGCGCCTCGATCCTCGCCTCGCGGCTCGCCGCCGCCGGCGCCGGCCAGCTCGTCGAGGTGCGCCGATGAGCGTCTCGGTCGAGAAGCCCGCCGACGATCGCGACGAGGTCCCGCAAGGCGGGGGCGGGATCGTGGGCATCCTGAACGGCTTCCTGCGCCATCGCATCGCGGCGAACCTGCTCGCGCTGGGCGTGGTGATGTTGGGCCTGATGGCGCTCACGCGGCTCAACACGCAGTTCTTCCCTACCGTCCAGATCCCGACGATCTTCGTCACCGTGGCCTGGCAGGGCGCGAGCCCCGAGGACGTCTCCACCGCGATCCTCGACGTGATCGAGCCGGAGGTGCGCTTCCTCGACGGGGTGGACAACATCACCTCCTACGCCGTCGAGGGCTCGGCGCGCATCGTCGTCGAGTTCGTCGAGGGCGCCGACATGGACAAGGCGCTCTCCGACGTGGAGCAGGCGCTCGCCGGCGTCACCACCCTGCCGCTCGCGGCCGAGCGACCGGTCGTCACCCGCGTCGAGTTCTACGAGACGGTGGCGCTGCTGGCGCTCTCCGGCGCGGTGTCCGAGGACGCGCTGAAGGCCGTCGCCCGGGAAGCGCGCGACGGGCTGCTCGACCGCGGCATCGACCGCGTCACCTTCACGGGCAGCCGCACCCGGGAGCTGTGGGTCGAGGTCGACCCCCTCGCCATGCGCCGTCTCGGGCTGACCGCCCGCGACGTCTCGAACGCCATCGCCGACGCCAACCAGAGCGAGCCGCTCGGCACGCTGGAGGGCGCGAGCGAGCGCACGCTGCGGACGCTTTCGCGCACCGACCGCCCCTCCGGGATCGGCGCGATCGAGGTGGTCACCACGCCCGAGGGCGAGCGCGTCTTCGTGCGCGACGTCGCCGAGGTGCGCGAGGCCCTGCGCGACGGCGCCGTGCGCCTGCTGCGCAACGGCGAGCCGACGATCCTGCTCGACATCCAGCGCGCCGAGAGCGCCGACACGCTCGAGAGCATGTCCGCGGCCCTCGACTACGTGGAGGAGCTGCAGGCGCGCCTGCCGCCCACCCTCGAGGCGCAGCTCTTCGACGTGCGCGCGCAGGTGGTCTCGCAGCGCATCGAGACGCTGTCGCTCAACGCGCTCTCGGGCATGGCGATCATCGTCGTCGTGCTCTTGTTCTTCCTCAACACCCGCGTCGCCTTCTGGGTGGCGATGGGCATCCCGATCTCGCTCTTCGCCACCTTCGCTCTGATGTGGGCTACGGGGCAGACGATCAACGCGATCTCGCTGCTCGGCCTCATCCTGGTGCTCGGCATCCTCGTCGACGACGCCATCATCGTGGGCGAGCACGCGGTGACCCTGTCGGAGGAGGGCAAGTCGCCCACGCAGGCCGCCCACGGCGCGGCGATGCGCATGCTGGTCCCCGTCATCGCGGCGACGACGACGACCCAGGCGGCGTTCCTGCCGGTGTTCATGATCTCGGGCGTCGTCGGGCAGATCATCGTGGCGATCCCGCTCGTGGTGGTCGTGGCGCTCGCGGCCTCGCTGTTCGAGAGCTTCCTCGTGCTGCCGACCCACCTGCGCCACGCGCTCGCGGCGCAGGAGCGCGCCAAGGCGCGGGCCGCCCTGCGGGCGCGCCCCTCGGTGATGGCGCGCATGCGCGCCGGCCTCGAGCGCGGCATCGACCGCTTCCGCAACGGCCCGGTGCGGGCGCTGGCGCAGCTCGCCTTCGCCTGGCGCTACACGACGATCGCCCTCGCCGTCGGGGCGCTGATCCTGTCGGTGGGGCTGATCGCGGGCGGGCGCGTGCAGTTCACCTTCTTCCCGACCCCGGAGCCGGAATACGTCACCGCCGAGGTGATGTTCGCGCCGGGCCTGTCGGAAGCGCAGATGATCGACGCGCTGGTGCAGATCGAGCAGTCGTTCGAGGCGGCCGACGCGCGGATCTTCGACGAGACCGGCGAGCGGGTGATGACCTACCACTTCGCCCGGCTCGGCGTCGCGGGCCAGAAGCGCGGCGACAACATGGCCACCGTCGAGGTGGAGCTCACGCCCGGCGAGGAGCGCTCCAAGCGCACGCCCGAGGTGGTCGCCGCCTTCGAGGCCGCGGCGCCGGCCGTTCCGGGGCTCGACGAGATCTCGATCACCGGCCGCCGCTCCGGCCCGCCGGGCTCGGACATCGACGTCGCCTTCACCGGCGCAGACCTCGCCACGCTCAAGGCCGCGGCCGAGGAGCTCAAGCTCAGGCTGCGCGACTATCCCGGCGTCTACGGCATCGCCGACGACACGCCCTTCGGCAAGAACGAGATCGTGCTCGAGCCCACCCCGCGCGGCAAGGCGCTGGGGCTGACGACGGACGTCATCGTCGCGCAGGTGCGCAACGTCTACCAGGGCGCGGTCGCCATGCGCTTCGCCGCCGGCGACGAGGAGGTGACCATCCGCGTCAAGCAGGCCGGCGCCGATCTCTCGGTGGCGGGCCTCCTCGACATGATGCTGCGCACGCCGTCCGGCGCGCAGGTGCGGCTCGGCGACGTCGTCGCTCTCGACGAGCGCGCCGCCTTCGCCCTGATCCAGCGCCGCGACGGGCGCGTCGCCGTTACCGTCACGGCCGACGTCAACGCCGACGTCACGCCCGAGGGTGAGGTGCGCGCCGACGTCGCCGACAACATCCTGCCGGCCCTGCGGGCGGAGTACGGCGTCGATACGACCGTGCGCGGGCGCGCGGAGACGCAGGCCAAGGCCTTCGGCGATCTCGGCTTCGGGGCGCTGATCGCGCTCGCGGCGATCTACGTGATCCTGGCGCTCGTCTTCCAGAACTGGTCGCAGCCCGTCCTCGTGATGCTCGTCATCCCCTTCGGCTTCATCGGCGCGGTGGTCGGGCACTGGATCCTCGGTTTCCAGTTCGCCTTCCTGTCGATGGTGGGGCTGCTCGGCCTCTCGGGCATCCTCGTCAACGGCTCGATCGTGCTGGTCGATCGCTATAACGAGCGCGTCCGGGCGGGCGAGGATCCGGCGCGGGCGGCGGTGGCGTCGTCGGTGGATCGCTTCCGGGCGGTGCTGCTCACCTCGCTCACCACGTCGGGGGGCATGGCCCCGCTGATCGCCGAGAAGAGCCTGCAGGCGCAGTTCCTGATCCCGATCGCGATCACGCTGTCCTTCGGGCTGATGGTCGCCGCGTTGATAATCCTGTTCGTGGTCCCGGCGCTCCTCGGGGTCGCGCAGGACCTCGGCCGGATCAAGCGCGGCTACCTGCGCGTCTCGGGCCTCGCCCCGGCGGGGTGACGCCGCGCCGACGCTTTCGCGACGGCCTTGTCCACCGCCGCCTCCAGCTCCGCCGCGAGCGCCCGGGCGATCGGATCCTCGGCGCGCGTCGCGCGGCGCTCGGCCGCGCGCAGGGCGTCGACATGAGCCACGACGAGCGCCACGGGCGCGCCCACGCCGGCGCGGTCGAGAAGCCGCGACAGGCTCGCGGCGAGGCGCGCCGGAAGCGGTGCTGCGAAGGCCTGCGCCGTGCTGCGCAGACGGTGCGCCAGCCGGTAGACCCGCGTCCGCGCCGCCGTGCTCCCGCGGCCATCGGCCTCCGCGAGCGCCACCGTCGCCTCGGAGAGCCGGCCGATCTCCTCGCCGAGATGCCCCGCGAAGGTGGCGCGCACCTCGCTCTCCGCCGTCTGCGCGGCGGCGACCGCCTCCGCCAGCGCCTCGCGGTAGTCGCGGTCGAAGGCGAGCGCCTTGGCGCGCATCTCGGCGGGGACGGGAACCGTCTCGCGGCGGCGAACCGGGCCGCTGCGGGCGTTCTGCGCGGGCTTCGGGCGGGCGGGCGCGGGGATGATGCGCATATCCTCAGGCCTCCGGATCGGCCGCGAAGCTCTGCGGCCGGCTGCGGTCGGGCCCGAAATAATGCGGCGTCGCGACGAACGGGCGGTCGTCGGCCAGGATCGCGAGAAGGCGCTCGTAGAAGGCCTGCGGTGTCGCGGGCTTGACCAGGTAGCCGCTCACCCCCGCGCGCATGGCCTTCAGAACGCGCCCGCGCTCGCCGTGGCTCGTCACCATCAGGATCGGCACGAAGGGGCTCGGGCTCGTCGCCCGGTCGCGCAGGCGCCGGGTGAGGGCGATGCCGTCGAGGTCGGGCATCTCCCAGTCGGTGACGACGATGTCGGCGGGCGCGGCGCGGATCAGCTCGAGCGCCCGCGTGCCGTCGGCTGCGGCGCGCACGCTCTTCGCGCCGAAGGCCTCGAGCCAGGCGACGATGAGCCGGCGCCAGAAGGGGTCGTCCTCGGCGACGACGACGGAGAGACGTTCGAAGGCGATGCGCATCGCGGTGGAGTCCGGGGTGGGTTCGCGCGCGCTCAAGGCCCGAACTGCTCGCGCAGGATGCGCTCGTCGAGGCCGTGGCCGGGATCGTGCAGCATGACGAGATCGATGGTGCGGTCGAGGGAGGCCTCGACCTTGGCGACGCGCCGGAACTCCGTGTGGTCCGCCACCGCCGCGACCGGGCGCAGTTCCGCCTCCTTGACCTCGATCGTCACCCGCGCGTGATCGGGCAGCAGCGCGCCGCGCCAGCGCCGCGGGCGGAAGGCCGATATCGGGGTGAGTGCCAGCAGCGGCGCGTTGAGCGGCAGGATCGGCCCGCCGGTGGAGAAGTTGTAGGCCGTCGAGCCCGCCGGCGTCGCGACGAGGATGCCGTCGGCGATGAGCTCGGGCATGCGCACCCGCCCGTCCACCGCGATCGTGAGCTTGGCCGCCTGGTGCGTTTGGCGCAGCATCGAGACCTCGTTGATCGCCCGCGCCGTGTGCTGGCGCCCCTGCGTGTCCACCGCCGTCATCAGCAGCGGATGCACGATCGCGCGCTGCGCCCGGGCGAGGCGCTCCATCAGGTCGTCCTCGCGATAGTCGTTCATCAGGAACCCGACGGAGCCGCGGTTCATGCCGTAGATCGGCTTCTCGACGCCCATGAAGAGGTGGAGCGTCTGCAGCATCAGCCCGTCCCCGCCGAGCGCGACGACGATGTCGGCGTCCTCGGGCGGGACGTTGGGATAGCGCGCGCGCAGCCGCTCGGCGGCCGCCTCGGCTTCCGGATTCTCGCTCGCGACGATGGCGATCGTCTTGTCACGGCTCATCGGGATACGCCACCTATCGGCCGGGCCGGGGATTCGCGGGAGGTATGGATAGCATGGATGAGCCGCTCTTCGTCTACACGACGTTTCCCGACGAGGCCGCCGCCGGCGCGGTCGCGCGCGTGCTGGTGGAGCGCAGGCTCGCCGCCTGCGTCAACCTGATCCCGGGCATGCGCAGCGTCTACGCCTGGGAGGGCGCCGTCGAGGAGGCCGGCGAGATCGTCGGCCTGGTGAAGACCCGTAAGGGCCTCGCCGACGCGGTCGCCGCGGCGATTCGCGAGCATCACCCCTACGACACGCCGGTCGTGTTCTTCCTCCACGTCGGCGCGGACGGGCCGACGCGGGAGTGGCTGCTCGGCGCGACGGGGCTGTAAACGGCGCGGCCTAAGCCGCCTCCTCGAACGCGTCGAGGAAGGCAGAGAGGTTCACCGGCAGCGCCTCGCAGAGATAACCGCCCTCCTGCACGATGGCGGTCGGCAAGCGCGCCTGCGCGATCAGCCGTGCGGCGCGCGCGAAGCCCGGCGTCGTCACCTTCAGGGCGCCGATCGGGTCGTCCTGCGAGGCGTCGAGGCCGAGCGCCACCACGAGCGCGCCCGCGCCGAAGCCGGCGATCTCGTCGAGCCCGCGCGCGATCGCCGCCAGCCACGGCTCGTCGCCCGAGCCGTGGGGCAGGGGGATGTTGCGGTTGGCGCCTTCGCCGTCTCCCTCTCCCCGCTCGTCGGCATAGCCGGCATAGTAGGGGAAGTAGGACGACGGGTCGGCATGGACCGAGACGGTCAGCACGTCCGCGCGGGCGTAGAAGATCCCTTGCGTGCCGTTGCCGTGGTGCACGTCGATATCCAGGATCGCGACGCGGGCGTGCGCGTCGCGCAGGCGCTGGGCGGCGATGGCGCTGTTGTTGAGGAAGCAGAACCCGCCCGCCGAATCGGCATAGGCGTGGTGCCCGGGCGGCCGGCAGAGCGCGTAGGCGCGCCCGTCCGCGAGCGCCGCGTCGGCGGCGCCGACGGCCGCCTGCGCGCCGGCGTGGACGGCGTCCCAGGTTCCGGCGCGGATCGGGGTCGAGGTGTCCGCCGTGTAGTAGCCGATCAGCCCCAGTAGGCCTTCCGGCCGGCGGCGCATGTGCGGGCGCGCGAAATGGCCCGACAGGACTTCCTCGCCGACGTCGGGGAGCTCGTGACGGCGCGCCCACGCCTCCTGCAGATAGGAGACGTAGCCGCGGTCGTGGACCGCGAGTATCGGGGCGAGTCCGTGGTCGGGCGCCGGCGTCAGCGTGTGGCGGGATGCGACGGCGTCGCGCAGAAGGGGATAGCGGGCCGCCTGCTCCGGATGCGCGACGATGGCGCCGCGGCGGAAATAGCGGTCCGGGTCGTGGGCGAGCGATCGCTCGTCGTGGAAAGCGCGCATGCTCGCGTCCGTAGCCTCTCTCGGTCGGAGCCGAAGGCCTCCGGACGTGCGCTCGCGGCGCGCGACCCCCGGTTCCAGGCGTCGCGAGCCGCGGGTGCGCGCCTCAGGACTTGGTGGCGCTCTCGGAGCCTTCGGCGGAGGCGAAAGTCTCCGCGATCTGGGCGAGGTTGTCGAGCAGCTTGCGCGACCGGATCTTCGCGGCCGAGACGATCAGGCGCTGCACGCCGTCGTCGGCCAGGATGTCCTGACGGTTGGTCTGGGCGGGCTCCACGTCGTCCGAGAACGAGAAGAAGAACTCGATCGGCTGGTCGGTGGACAGCGAGACCTGGTGCAGACGCCCGGCGCCGATGCGATCGGTGCCGTTCTCGTACTTCTGTATCTGCTGATAGGTCACGCCGATCTGCTCGCCCAGCTTCTGCTGGCTCATCTTCGCGATGCGGCGGGCCAGACGGATACGCTGGCCGACGAAGCGGTCGATATCGGTGGGGCAACGAGTTGACATGGCGATCCAGTGACTTTGGGTTGAGTGTGATATTCTTGATATGCGTTCTTCGCGGGTCTGTAAATGGAAAAGGATGAGAAATCCGGGGCACGCAAGTACGGAGCCCGGCGGATCTCGAAGAATAGCAGCCCGCCCGCAGAGTCACGGAGAAGTCTGGTAGCGATCCCGATTCTATCGAAAGCGCAGGTGGATACGGCGCACCATGCGGCATTCGCGTGTATGCAATCGGACTGTAAGCGCGGGGGTTTGGTGCGGATATGCCAATGAAACTATAGGAAATTTGCACCAATTCGGTCGGCCTCCGACCCTCCGACGAAGGTCGTAGCCGATTCGAGGTTTTCTTGCCGGGCAGGGAAGACATTGTTGCGGCACAGATTTCCCGAGGCTCCCCGCCCGGCGGGCGAGGCCGGCGGCGACGCGCGACCCGCGAGCGCCGCGGAAAGAAACTGTATTCGGAAGGCTGCGATCGGCAGCGCCACGGCGCGAGGTGTGCAATTCGAGCGTGCGGCGCAGCATTAAGTCGTTTTATGTCTCGACGCGAGTATTCGTTCGCAGCCGCATCGGTCCGAGCCCACAGGACGCCGTCCGAGACCTGCGGCAACTGGAAATCGGCAATGCCGACTGTTCGGCACTGCCTGTCGTGCTAACTTTTCTTAATTGTGCCTTCGTTGCGTGACACGGTGTGAATGGTTGCGTGCGCAACGGGGCGGCGGGTTCGCTCGGCGTCGCGACCCCGGGCATTCGAGACGATCGGTCCCCGCCCGAGTCGGCCGGGTAGCGTCGCGTCCGTGTTGCCTGTAGCAGGGGGGCGGACCCGAGATCGAGGACGCGTCTGCGATGAGCGATTTGCTGGAGCCGGATCTGTGCGTCGTCGGGGCGGGCGCCGCCGGCCTGTCCGTGGCCGCGATCGCCGCCTCCTTCGACGCCTCCGTGGTGCTGGTCGAGAAGGGGACGATGGGCGGCGAGTGCCTCGTCAACGGCTGCGTCCCCTCCAAGGCGCTGATCGCCGCCGCCCACGCGGCCCAGGCGCGGCGCACGAGCGGCGTCTTCGGCGTCGCGCCCGGAGAGCCCGAGGTCGACTTCGCCGCCGTGCGCGCCCACATCCGCGGCGTGATCGGCGCCATCGCCCCCAACGATTCCGTCGCGCGCTACCGGGCGATGGGCGTCACCGTCCTGACCGAGCACGCCCGCTTCCTTGACGGGCGCACGCTCGAGGTCGGGGATAAGCGGGTGAAGGCCCGCCGATTCGTGCTCGCCGCCGGCTCGCGCCCGCGCGTGCCCGGCATTCCCGGTCTCGCCGACAGTCCATACCTCACCAACGAGACGGTGTTCGACCTCGCGGAGCGTCCGCGGCGGCTCCTGGTGATCGGCGCCGGCCCGGTCGGCATGGAGCTCGCCCAGGCCCATCGGCGGCTCGGGGCCGAGGTGACGGTTCTCTCCAACGGCGTCGCCCTGTCCGGCCAGGACCGCGAGGTCGCCGAGATCGCGGCGACCGCCCTGCGCGCGGAGGGCGTGGACCTGCGCGAGAGCGTCGAGATCCTTCGCGTGGAGACGGTCGAGGCGGGCATCCGCGTCGTGCTGCGGGCGGGTTCGGGCGCCCCCGAGGAGACCCTCGAGGGCTCGCACCTCCTGGTCGCCACGGGCCGCAGCCCGACGGTGGCCGATCTCGGCCTCGAGCAGGCGGGCGTGCGCTTCGACGAGGCCGGCATCCGGGTCGACGCGCGCCTGCGCACCTCGAACCGGCGGGTCTTCGCCATCGGCGACTGCGCCACCGGCGGCACCGGGGACCTGCGCTTCACCCATGCGGCGAGCCATCATGCCGGCATCGTCGTGCGCCAGGCGCTGTTCGGGGCGCCCGCGAAGGTCGACCTCGACGCGCTCCCCCGGGTGACCTACACCGACCCCGAGATCGCCAGCGTGGGCCTCGGCGAGGAAGAGGCCTTCCGCCGGGACGAAAGCGCGCGTATCCTGCGTTGGCCGCTCGTCGAGAACGACCGCGCCCAGGCCGAGCGGCGCACCCGGGGGCTGATCAAGGCGGTCGTGGCGAAGAACGGCCGCGTGCTGGGTTGCGCCATCGCGGCGCCGCACGCGGGCGAGCTGATCGCGCCATGGACGCTCGCGGTCGCGAAAGGAATGAAGGCGCAGGACCTGGCGGGGATCACGATGCCGTACCCGACCTATTCCGAGCTCACCAAGCGGGCGGCCGTCGAGCATCTGCGGCCGCTGTCGCGCAACGCGCTCGTCCGTGGCTGGCTCAGGCTCGTCAGGGCCATCGGCTAGGGGACGGGCGCGGGAGGCCGTATGGACGACGCCACGATCGCCGAGCCGCGCAAGGCCTTCACGGCGCAGCCGCCCGCCCTCGGCGTCGAGGCGCGCGCCGGCCGGCGGCGTCTCTCGGTCGGGCTGTCGGGGCGGCTGCTGCTCCTCACCGTCGCCTTCGTGATGCTGGCGGAGGTGCTGATCTACGTGCCCTCCGTCGCCAATTTCCAGCGCAACTGGCTCTCGGACCGGCTCGCGGCGGCGCAGATCGCCGCCCTCGTGCTCGACGCCGCCGACGCCGACATGCCCGAGCTGCAGGGCAAGCTCCTCGCCGGCGTCGGGGCCGAGCTCGTCGCGGTGCGCGGCGGCGGCACGCGCCGGCTGCTCGCGGTGGACGTCACCATGCCGCCGGAGGTCAGCCGCACCGTCGACCTGCGCACGCAGGGGGCCTTCGAGGCGATCCCGACCGCCTTCGAGACGCTGCTGTCGCCCGGCTCCGGCATGCTGCGCGTCGTCGGCCACGGCACCGGGCCGAACGCCGGGGAGATCGACTTCGTCGAGATCGTGATCGACCAGCGGCCCTTGCGCGACGCGCTGATCGCCTTCTCGCGCAACATCCTGATCCTGTCGCTGATCATCTCCGGCATCACCGCCGGGCTCGTCTACGTCTCGCTGCAGGCGGCGATCGTGCGGCCCGTGCGGCGGCTCTCGGCCAATCTCGAGCGCTTCTCGGAGGCGCCCGAGGACGCCTCGCGCATCATAGCGCCCTCCCGCCGCGGCGACGAGATCGGCGTCGCCGAGCGGGCGCTCGAGCGCACCGAGCGGGCGCTCGCCGACGAGCTGCGCTCGAAGCGCCGCCTCGCCGAGCTCGGGCTCGGCGTCGCCAAGATCAACCACGACCTGCGCAACATGCTCTCCTCGGCCCAGCTGATCTCGGACCGGCTGGCCGAGCTGCCGGACCCCACCGTCCAGCGCTTCGCGCCGCGGCTGATCGCGACGCTCCAGCGCGCCATCGACTTCTCCGAGGCGACGCTGGCCTACGGGCGCGCCGTCGAGCCTGCGCCGAGCCGGCGGCGCCAGCTCCTCCGCGAGATCCTGGCGGACCTCCACGCCATCCCGGGGCTCGCCGCGCCCGACGGGGAGGCCGGCCGCGAGGAGGGCGGTGCGCGGCTCGTGCTCGACGTGCCCGACGATCTCGTGGTCGATGCCGACCGCGAGCAGCTCGCCCGCGTCTTCGTCAACCTCGCCCGCAACGCCGTGCAGGCGCTGGCGCGCACGCCCCCGGACGAGCGCGAGGTGCGCGTCGTCGCCCGGCGCGAGGGCGGGGTCTGCGTGGTGCGCGTGAGCGACACCGGCCCCGGCCTGCCGGCGAAGGCGCGCGAGCACCTGTTCGAGCCCTTCAAGAGCGCCACCCGCGCCTCCGGCACCGGGCTCGGCCTCGCCATCTGCGCCGAGATCGTGCGCCTCCACGGCGGCGAGGTCGTCCACGAGCCCGACCGCCCCGGCGCCAGCTTCCGCGTCACCATTCCCGATGCGCCGCGCAGCGAAGCGTGAGCGGGGCGAGAGAAGGGGAAACGGGGGCGGCCAAAAAAATCGCGAAACCCGCCAAATCGCGCTTGCCAAGCCCGCCGGGATTTCCTATTCCACCGGCCTCGCCGCGACGCACCGCGATCGCAGCGACGGCAGGCGCCCGTAGCTCAGCTGGATAGAGCACCAGACTACGAATCTGGGGGTCAGAGGTTCGAATCCTTTCGGGCGCGCCATTTTCCCTAAAGAAATCAAGTGGTTACACAGGGGTGCTTCGCGCGCGATCGTCTCGTGGCGACGAATCGCCACCGCGAAGCAAAGTCCCCTGCTTGGGCAGCTTTCATTTTCTCGGCTTCGCCTGTGGTCAGGGCGGACGGTCGCGGGTACAGGTGGACGACATTCGGGGGGCGCTGCATATGCCAACATTGGATTGGATCGGAAAGAAGGCCGTGGTGAACCATCACCGCGAGGTGCCGTACCGCCTGATCCACTGCGACAAGGACAAGAGTGTCGGCGATCCCGATGCCGGCAATCTCCTCGTGCAGGGCGACAATCTCGAAGCTTTGAAGGCGCTCCTACCCTATTACGCGGGCAAGGTGAAGTGCATCTATATCGATCCGCCATACAACACCGGTAATGAGGGCTGGGTCTACAACGACAATGTGAATTCGCCGGAGATTCGGGCGTGGCTGGGCGCGACCGTGGGCAAGGAAGCCGAAGACCTGTCCAGGCATGACAAGTGGCTTTGTATGATGTATCCGCGATTGCGATTGCTGAAGGAGTTCTTGACCGAAGACGGCGTGATAATAATCAGTATTGATGATTTTGAGTCACACACGCTTCGCTATGTTTTGAACGACATATTTGGCCAGAATAACTTCATCGCTCAGCTTGTGTGGGATAAGACGCGCAAGAACGACGCTAAGCTGTTCTCCGTCGGCCACGAGTACGCATTGGTTTATGCGAGGCGCTTATCAAAACTTCGCGAAACCAAAACCGTATGGCGTGAGCCGAAGCCCGGCGCAGCCGAGATACTTCTTCAATATCGCACTTGGCGGAAAGAGGGGCATTCCTGTGAGGAAATTCAGCAGCGACTAAGGGAATGGTACGCGAGCCTGCCCCAAGACCATCCCTCTAAGAAGCTATCTCGTCACAAATGGGTGGACGAGAAGGGGGTTTGGCGCGACCGAGACATATCTTGGCCGGGCGGTGGTGGTCCGCGTTACGAAGTGCTTCATCCATTGACGGGAGAGGCTTGCGAAATTCCGCCGGGGGGTTGGCGTTTCGCAACCAAAGAATCATTTGACGAGCAAGTTGCGCTGGGACTAATTTTCTTTCGTGAGGACCACACCAAGCCCCCGATGGTCAAATCCTACTTGGCCAAGGGAGATGAAGAAGAAGACGATGACTCCGCTAGTGTGATGGGTTCGGTGATTTATCGACAAGCGCAGGTGGCTGCAAAGGCGCACCGGGCTATCTTTGATGACCAGAAGCTTTTCGAGAACCCGAAGGATCATGAAGTCATAGGGCGGCTAATTTCATACGTGACTGGGGACAATGATATTGTCCTAGACTCGTTCGCGGGGTCCGGCACAAGCGGTCACGCCGTCTTGGAGCAAAACGCTCTACTGCAAACGAATCGCCGCTTCGTTCTGATCGAACTCGACGCAAGAATCGCGAAGTCAGTCACGTCGGAACGGCTTAGGCGCGTGGTCGAGGGCTACAATGCTAACGGCGATCCGAAGAAGCCGGTCAAAGGTCTCGGCTCCGGCTTCCGCTTTTGCACCCTTGGCGAACCCCTTTTCGATACCGACGGAAATGTGAGCCCAGCCGTCACCTATCCCGACCTCGCCGCGCATGTGTTCTTCTGCGAGACGGGCTCTCCGATCCCACGCCGGGCCGACGGGTCGTCGACCCTGATCGGCACGTTCCAAGGCCGCGCGGTCTATCTGCTGCACTCGGCCGAAGCGATCGGCGTCGCCAGCCCCAATGCGGGAAACGTGCTCACAGCGTCCGTGCTCGAAAACCTGCCCCTGCCGGAACCGGACTTCTCCGGCGCGCGCGTGGTCTATGCCGAAGGCTGTACGGTGCCCGACGACCGGCTTTCTCGCCTCGGCGTGACCTTCAAGCAGATTCCTTACCAGATAGAGGGGCTGTGATCGTGAGCCTTCCCCTCTTCACGCTGAAGGACTATCAGCTTCAGACGCTCGCCGTGCTCCGGCGCTTCCTCGAAAGAACCGTGGCGCTGGGCGACGCGGACACGGCCTTCTACGACGTCACCAAGCGGCCGTTCACCGCCCTGCCGAGCCTGCCCGGCCTGCCGTACGTGTGCCTGCGGATTCCGACCGGCGGCGGCAAGACGATCCTCGCGGCGCATGCGATCGGCGTCGCGGCGGACAGTTTCCTCCGCACCGACACACCCACCGTTCTGTGGCTGGTGCCGTCGCAAACGATCCGCGACCAGACGCTCGCCACGCTTCAGGACCGCACGCACCCCAATCGCCGCGCGCTCGCGGATCGGTTCGGCGAGAACGTGCGGATCATGGGCGTTGCCGATGCGCTTTACGCCAAGCGCGCGGACTATGACGGTGGAGCCGTCGTCATCGTCGCGACGATCCAAGCGTTTCGGGTCGAAGAGACCGAAGGCCGGAAGGTCTACGAGGCCAACGGCGAGCTCATGGACCACTTCAGTGGCCGCGCCGGAGGGCTCCGGGGCAAGCTGGAAATCGGGCCTTCGGGCGATCCGCTGCCGTCGCTCGCCAACGTGCTTCGCTTGAACCGGCCGATGGTCATCGTGGACGAAGCCCACAACGTCCGCACGCCTAGGTCCTTCGAGACGCTGGCGCGTCTCAGCCCGTCGATGATCGTGGAGTTCACCGCGACGCCCGTCACGCCCGACGAAGCCAATCCGGCGAAGGGCAAATACGCTTCCAATGTACTGCATCACGTCTCGGCCGCCGAACTGAAGGCTGCGGACATGATCAAGCTGCCCGTAATCCTTCGCGGCAGGCCGGAGCCGCGCGATACCATTGGCGACGCCATTGCATGGCTCGACGAATTGTCGGCCACCGCAGCTGCTGAAGAGGCCGAGACGGGGGAGTTCGTGCGCCCGGTCATGCTCGTGCAGGCCGAGCCGAAATCCAAGGACAGGCCGACTTTGCACGCGGAGGAAGTGAAGAAGCTCCTCGTCGAAGATTTCCGCGTTCCCGTCGAGCATATCGCCTTGGCGACCGGGGATGCGCGCGGAATCGACGGGGTCGACCTGTTCGACCGCGATTGCAAAATTCGCTTCATCATCACGCAACAGGCGCTTCGCGAGGGTTGGGATTGCTCCTTCGCTTATGTGCTGTGCTCTGTCGCGGAGCAGAAGTCGTCGCGCGCGGTGGAGCAGCTGCTCGGTCGCGTGCTTCGGCTGCCGCGCGCGAAGCGGAAGCGGCGCGAGGACCTCAATCGCGCCTACGCCTTTGCTACGACCACGAGCTTTCAGAACGCGGCCAACACTTTGCGCGACGGACTCGTGAAGAACGGCTTCGAGCGGGTCGAGGCCAAGGCGCTCGTGCGGCTTGCGCCGGATTCGCTGCCGGGTATGGAAGAGGGCGGCACGGCATACGTCTTCGAAGAGCCGCTCCCTGAAGGCGCCGACGCGGACGTTTTCAAGACCAACGTGGAAGGCGCGACAGGTGGGCGGGTCGAAATCGATGTCGGGAGCCGGATGCTCCGAGCGCGCGGGGCGCTCAGCGACTATGACCGAACGGCGCTGTTGTTGGCGATGCCCGGCGCGGAAAAGGCTGTCGACGCGCTGGTGCACAGATCGCGCGGCGCTCGCCTGAAGGCAGTGGACGATGGCGCCGCTGCGATCCGTTTCGCGGTGCCGCGCCTGGGCGTGCGCTCGGCGAGCGGGCTTCAACTCTTCGATCGCGCGCACTTCCTCGACATCCCTTGGAAGCTGGAAGAGAGCGACCCGGCTGCGATCCTCGACTACTTCGAGCCGCCAAAGCGTATGGCCGACGAGGCGCATGTCGACGTCGATACGGCCGGGGCGATCACACTCGCCTTCGTAAACGAATTGCATGCGCAGCTAGCCCTTGCATTGCAGGAACGAGGTTGGACCAAGAACGCGCTCGTGAATTGGCTCGACCGGCGTGTCCCGTTCTCGGCGCGCCGCGACATCACGCGGGTGTCGTCAACTCTGTTCATCGCCAAGGCGCTGGACGTGATCGAGGTCAAGACGGGGCTCGGCATCGAAGGGCTGGCGCGGGCCAAGTTCCGGCTTGTCGAGGCGCTCGTGAAGGTGATCGCCAAGCACCGCGACACGCGCGAGGCCACCGCTTTCGAACAAGCGTTGTTTCCGCAAAGCGGGCTGGATTTCGAAACGAGTTCGGATCTCGAACTCGTGTTCGATGAAAGCCGCTACGGTTATAATCAGCCATACAAGGGTAGCACGGTCTTCGAAAAGCATCTGTTTCGCGTCATCGGTGATATGGAACCGACAGGCGAGGAATACGAATGTGCCTTGTATCTTGAGCGCCACCAAAGCGTAAAGTCTTGGGTGCGCAATACCGCTCGCCAGCCTCACTCGTTCTGGCTGCAAACATCATCCGACAAATTCTATCCGGATTTTCTTGCTCTGCTGAATGACGGGCGCGTACTCGTAATTGAATACAAGGGCGCTCCCTACTTCACGAACGACGACTCGAAGGAGAAACGTTTGGTCGGCGAGCTGTGGGCGGACCGCTCCTCTGAAAGGGGATTTTTCCTGATGATCGAGAACAAGGAATTCGCTCGCATTGACCGGGCCATCGGGGCGAGGTCCGTCCCCGCCCTCAGGGCGAGAAGCCCGGTGACAGCGGCGGCTCCTCGCTGAGGAGCGTGATCGTCACCCGTCGGTTCGGCGCGATGTAGGGGTTGTCGGGGAAGGCGGGCTCGGTGTCGGCGCGGCCGGCCACCGACTTGAAGCGCTCGGCGGGCAGCCCCGCCCTGGAGAGGATCTCGCGCACGGCCAACGCCCGGCCTGCGCTGAGGCTCCAGGGATCGATCCCGAGCGGCTCGCCCGGCCGCGTCGCGGACGTATGGCCGCTGACCACGACGCGGTTCGGCATCTGCCGGAGCGTCGGCGCGATCGCCTCGAGCACGCGGCGGGTGCGCTCGAAGGGGTAGATCGACTCCTCGGGGAACATCGCCCGCCCGTCCTGGTCGACGAGGGAGACGTCGATCCCCTCCTTCGTCTGCTCGATGACGAGGTTGCGCGAGAGCTCGGCGATCTCCGGCATGTCCTGCAGCGCCTGCCGGAGGCTGGCCACGGCGCTGTGCAGGGCTTGCACGTCGGCCGCCGAACGGCCGACCTCGCTGGCGCGGCCCTGCGCTGCGCCCTCCTGCCCGGCCGCGCCCGTCGGCGCGCCGCGGGGCGCCGAGGGGTCGCGCTGGTCCGCGTCGGGCCGCGCGCCCGACGACCGGTTGCCCGAATCGTCCATGGAATCGCCGCTCAGGATATCGCCGGCGCCGCCGGTGCTGGGACTGACCGCCTCCGGCGAGAAGAATTCCGCCAGGCCGATCTTCTGCTCCTGCGTCGTCATGTTGATCAGCCACATCAGCAGGAAGAACGCCATCATGGCGGTCACGAAGTCCGCATAGGCGATCTTCCACGCCCCGCCGTGGTGCCCGTGAGCGGCTTTCTTGACCTTCTTGATGATGATCGGCTGGTCGGGCTTGGCCATCTTGGTGTCCGCCGGAGATCGGGTCAGGTGGTGGCGGGCAGATTGGAGGTCGCCGCTTCGACTTCGCCGAAGGTGGGGCGAACCTCGCTCAGCAAGGCCTTGCGCGCGAATTCCACCGCCATGACGGGCGGCTGGCCGGCGATATGGGCCAGGAGCCCCGCCCTGAGCGACTGATAATACTTGGCTTCCGCCGCGAAGATGATCCTCAGGGACTGCGCCATGGGCCCGAAGAAGCCGTAGGCGACGAAGACGCCGAAGAAGGTGCCGACGAGCGCGCCGCCGATCAGGTATCCCAGCACTTCCGGCGGTTCGCTGATCGATCCCATGGTCTTGATCACGCCGAGCACCGCGGCGACGATGCCGAGCGCCGGCGTCGCGTCGGCGACCGACTGCAGAGCCCCGACGACGCGCTCCTGCTCCTCGTGATGCGTCTCCAGCTCCTCGTCCATGAGATCGCCGATCGCGTGCACGTTGTCGACGCCCAGCGACACCATGCGCATGTAGTCGCAGACGAACTCCACGGCGTGATGGTTCTTGGCGAATGTCGGGAAGGCCTTGAACAGCGTCGAGTTGGCCGGATCCTCGATGTGCTGCTCGATCCCGAGCACACCTTTCTGCTGCACCAGCCGGTACAGGGCGAACTGCATCGCCAGGAGCTCGACGAAGGCGGCCTGCTTGTACTTGGGCCCTCGCATCAGCGTCGCGAACATGAACGGCACGGACTTGAGCACCGGCCCGGTATTGCCGATGATGAAGGCGCCGATCGCGGCGCCGAGGATGATGACGAACTCGAACGGCTGCCAGAGGACGCCCAGCTTGCCGCCCATCGCCGCGTAGCCGCCGAAGGTGCAGACGCAGACGACGATTGAGCCGATGATCAGCCGCATGGGTTTGACACTTCCGCGCCGCAGCAGGCCCCGTGCCTGCAAAGCCGCTCATGTGTCGACAAATAGACGGGCCCCGTTAAGGGCGAGTTTAGAGCCGCTGTCGCGACGCGTGGGCTCTGCTCGCGGCGCGCGTGGGGTTCGCCTCCGTCGTTCCCATGCAGAGGATCGGCCACCCGATCGCCGGGTTCGACGGACCGGCGATCACCCTTGCCGCGGCCGCGTCGGCGACGGCTCCCGTCCTCACACCCGCGGGCACGGCTCCTCCGGCACGCGCCAGTTCATCACGTTGAGCGACATCCCGCATTCCGCCATCCGCGCGCTCTCCCCGCTGCCGAGGCAGATGCGTTCGCCCGGGGCGAACCGTTCGCCGAAGGCGCGGCAGGTGCAGTAGTCGATGCTCGGGGAGGGGGTCGCGGCGGGCGTCGCGGCGGGGCGCGGGTCCTGCGCCCTGGTCGGAAGTGTGGCGAGGACGAGGAGGAGCCCCGCGATCGGCAGGGCCGAGAGGGCAGGGCGGTGGAGGCGGCTCATGGACGCGGCTCCGGGTTGCGAGGGCCGCTCATGCTCCCGCGCGGGTCCCGGCGCGTCAAGTCTCTCGCCGCGCTCGGCTCACGGTCCCTGTCGCGGCAGCCCGATCCAGCGGGGCGTGCGCGCGGCCCAGGCGTCGAAGGCCTCCCCGAATCCGCGGCGCAGGTCGCGCTCCTCGGGGCGCACGACGAGGAGCGTCATCGCCGCGAAGTAGAGCACGAGCCCGAACAGCGCCCCCGCCGGGGAATAGACCGCGAGGCTCGCGAGCGGGATCGCGAAGGCGAGGTAGATCGGGTTGCGGCTGTAGGCGAAGGGGCCGGTCGTCACGAGCGCCTGCGGCTCGCCGAAGGAGGAGGCCTGGAGCCGCAGGCCCATCTCCCGCTGCAGGTATCCGACGATCGCGAGGAACAGCACGATCGCGCCGGCGATCGGCAAGAGCCGCGGCGACAGCGCGGCGACGTCGACGGCGAGGCGCGGGGTCAGCGCCGCGCTCGCGAGGAAGGCGAGCGACCAGCACGACCAGGCCACGATCGCGCTGCGATGGGGAAGCGACATGCGGATGGATCCTCCTCGGCGGCGTCGCACGCGAGGATAGGGACGAGTGCTGAACGTTCCGTGGACGCGCGCGGGCGGCCTCAGCCGGCGCGGCCGATCACCGCCTGGGCCGGACGGCCGACGAGCTCCGCCAGATGGTCGAACCGCGCCCGGAACGAGCCCACCCCCGCGGTGGAGGACCGCAGGTCGACGATGAGCCCGTCCATCTCCGCCTCCGGCACGAGGGCGCCCAGCACGTCCCAGCCCTCCCAGCCCGGCCGTGGCGCATAGGCCTGGATCTGGCCGCGCCGGGTCGCGACGAGCTGCGTCGCCTTCGAGATCGTGTCGGACGGCGCGACGATCTCCACCGCCATCACCGGCTCGAGCAGGACCGAGCCCGCCTTCGTCAGCGCCTCGCTCACCGCGGCGCGGCCGGCGGCCTGGAAGGCGGCGTCGGAGGAATCGACGCTGTGGAAGCCCCCGTCGACGAGCGTGACGAGCATGTCGACGACCGGGAAGCCGTGCGGCCCGCAGGCGAGCGCCGCGCGCGCGCCGGCCTCGACCGAGGGGATCCACTGCCGGGGCACGACGCCGCCGGTGATCGTGTCGGCGAAGACGAAGCCCTCGCCGCGGCGCAGCGGCGCGATCGTCACGGCGACGTCGGCGAACTGGCCGTGGCCGCCGGTCTGCTTCCTGTGCCGCGCCCGCGCGTCGGCGGGCCGCGCGATCGTCTCACGATAGGCGATCGTCGCCGGCGCGGTCTCGACGCGCAGGCCGAAGCGGCTCTCCAGCCGCTCCACCGCGAGCCGCAGATGCATCTCCCCCTGGCCGGCGAGCCGCAGCTCCCCGGTCTGCGGGTCCTGGCGCACGACGAGCGAGGTGTCCTCGTCGGCGAGCTTGGCGAGGCAGGTCGCGAGCTTCGCCTCGTCCTTGCGGTCGGGCACGCGCAGGACGCGCACGTGGACCGGGTCGGGCGCGACCACGGTGGCGACCGCCGCCGGGCGCTCGCGGCCGACCTGGAGCGCCTCCCCGGTCCCGATCGCGTCGAGCTTCGCCAGCGCAACCAGGGCCCCGTCGCCGGCCTCGCCGACGCGGCTCGTCGCCTCGCCGCAGATCGCGGACACCCCCGCGATGCGTCCCTCGGCGCCGCGCGAGCCGACGATCGTGTCGCCCTCCTTCATGCGCCCGCGCAGGATGCGGGAGATCGAGAGCTTGCCGCCATGGCTCGTATGGCGCGTCGCGACCACCTGGGCGAGGGGCGGGCCCTCGTCGGAGACGCCGAGCCGGGCGCGGGTCTCCGCCAGCCGCGGCGCCTCGTGGCGCAGCGCCTTGAGCAGGCGCGTGACCCCGTTGGCCCGCTCCGCCGAGCCGAACAGCACCGGCACGACGTGGCGCTCCTTGAGCTCGCGGGCGAGGTCGTCGAACACACGGTCGCGCGGCGGCTCGAGGTCGGAGAGCAGCTCCTCCATCAGCGCGTCGTCGTAGTCGGCGAGGCGCTCCAGCATCTGGAAACGGGCGTCGCGCGCGTCGGGCGGCGCGGTGTCGGCCGCGTCCACCACCGTGCTCGGCGCGTGCTCGCGGTAGATGAAGGCGCGCTCCAGCGCGAGATCGACGAAGCCCACCGCGATCCCGTCCTTCCAGATCGGGATCTGGCGCAGGAGCAGCGGCGTGCGCGAGGCGCGCTGGAGCAGCGCCAGCGTCTCGCGCACCCGCTGGGCGGCGGTGTCGATCTTGTTGAGGAACAGGAAGCGCGGGATGTCGGCTTCCTCCAGCTCGCGCAAAATCAGCTCGAGGGCCGGGATCTTGCGCTCGTCGGCCTCGCAGACGACGATCGCCGCATCGCAGGCCGGTAGCGCGGCGCGCATGTCCTGCGAGAGCTCGACCGAGCCTGGGCAATCCACGAACGCGAAGGTCTCGCCGAGAAAGGAGGCGCTCGCGACGTTCGGCTCGACGCTCATCGCGTGGGCCCGCGCCTCCCGGCTCGCGTCGCCGACGCTGGCGCCCGCGGCCACGGAGCCGGCGCGCGGCACCGCGCCGGCGCGTTCGAGCAGGCTCTCGAGCAGCGTGGTCTTGCCGCTCTGGAAGGGGCCGACGATCGCGACGCACCGCGCGTCGGACGAGGCATGTCCGGTATGTGGCATGGCGAAAACCTCCCGCGCGAAATCCGCCCCTCGACGGACTGCGCCTTCTTCGGGCGCTTGCGTGGCCTCTCATGCTCTTCCCGTCGGGGCGGATTGGCAAGCCCTTCGGCGCGCGGGAACTGCTGCGGGAGACCGGCTCGACGGTGCGGCGCGACCTTCGCGCGCGGCCTTCGGCGGGGTAGTCTGCGGGCGTTGCGGCGAGACGAATCGCCGCGGCCGAGGGGCGGGCATGATCCGGATCGAGGCGGAAGCGGCGCGGCGGTTCCTGTGCGAGCGGCTGGGGCTCTGCGGGCCGCACTGGGCGGATGCGACGCCGCTCGCGCGGCTGGGCATGGTGCAGATCGACACGATCCGCATATCCGGCGGGCGCAATCACGAGCTGGCGCTCGCCGCCCGCGCGGATGTGCCGGTCCGCGACTTCGACGCCGCGGCGGCGCGGGTCTTCGTCGAGCAGCACTACCCGATCCATCTCGTGCGCCGGGAGTGGCGCGTGGCCTTCATGCGCGGCATGGCCCACCGTGCCGCACGCTTCCGCATCGGCGACCTCGACGCGGCCGGCCGTCGCGCCATCGAGGACCGCGTCCTCGCCCACATCGCCGAGCACGGCCCGACGAAGTCGAGCGATCTCCAGAGCGAGCGGGTGCGCGGCGGCTTCGATACGCTGAAGGCGACGACGGTGGCGCTGGAGCGCCTCTACGCGGCGGGGCGCATCCAGGTCGCGGGCCGCACCCGCACCTTCGAGCGCCTGTTCGACCTCACCGAGCGGCTCCATCCGGACCTCGCCGCGGCCGAGCCTGCGCCGCTCGGCGCCGTCGAGATCGCCGAGCAGGCGCGTGCGGCGCTCGAGGTGCTGCGGCTCGCGACGCTCGATTCGCTCGTCGCGCGGGTGCAGCATCATATCGGCCCGTGGCGGGCGGATGCGCGGCGCGAGCGCATTCGCGCCGGCGTCGCCGCCGCGCTCGACGCCATCGGCGCCGTGCGGATCGCGGTGGTCGTCGACGGGGAGGCGGTGGAGCACCTGGTGCTCGCCGACGACCTCGAGGCGCTGCGCGCCGCCGCCGAGGGCGATGCGCCGGCCGCCGACGAGCCGATGCGGATCGTGCCGCCCTTGGACAATTTGCTGTTCGACCGCGCACGCTTCGAGCGTCTCTTCGGCCGCCGTTTCCTGTTCGAGGCCTACAAGCCCAAGCGCGAGCGCAGCTTCTACTTCGCCATGCCGCTGATCCACGGCGCGCGCCTCGCCGGCATCGTCGACCTGCGCCTCGTCGAGGGTCGCCGGCTGCTGGTCGAGCGCGCCGAGCTCGTCGGCGGGGAGACGCCGCAGACCCTGCGCGCCGCCCTCCACCGCCTCGCCCGCCTCGTCGGCGCCGAGCGCGTGAGCGCGCATCCGCGGGTGGAGAGCGCGGCGCGCAAGGCGGTGATCGGGCGGGTGGAGCGGTGAGCGGGCGCCGCCGTCAGCCGCCGAACGAGGCGTCCGGGTCCTGCGCCAGCGTCTCGAAGCAGTGCACCCGCATCCGCTCGGTGAGCGCCTGCAGGTCGCCCTCCAGCGCCTCGGGGGCGATCGGCTTGCCGAAATTGATCGCGAAGCGCTGCCGGGACTTGTTGAGCAGCTCGTAGAACACGGTCATGTCGCGCAGCTCGGTCGAGACCCGGGCGAGGAAGTGGAACAGGCCCGAGTTGCGCGCGCCCATGTGGATCGGCACGATCGGCGCGTCGTAGCGGCGCGCCAGCGCCAGCGCGGAGGACATCCAGGGCCGCTCGCACAGCCGCTTCTCGTCGTCGTTCCAGTAGGCGAGCCGGCCCGACGGGAACAGCACCACCGCGCGCTCCTCGTCGAAGGCGCGGGTGGAGAGGCGGATGGTCTCGCGGGTCTTCTCCCGGCTCTTGAAGGTGGAGCGCCACTCCACCGGGACGATGATGTCGGCCAGCCGCGGGTTGAGACGGATCGCGTCGCGGTTGGCGAAGATGGCGAGGTCCCGCCGGCGCTCCTTCACCGCGTCCCACAGCGCGACGCCGTCGGCGATGCCGGTGGGGTGATTCGAGACGATCACGATCTTGCCCGACGCCGGCAGGCGCTCGAGGTTGCGGGTGAGCACCTCGAGCTGCAGCCGCTCGGAGACGTGGTCGAACACCGCGTGGGCTTGCAGCGGCGCGATGGACTCGGCCATGCGCACCGCTTCCGGGTAGCGCAGCACGCCTTCGACGACGGGCTTCGCTGCGGGCCACCACCAGGCGTCCATGATCTTCTGGCCGCGCTCGGCGATGAGCGCGTCCACGATCTTCTGCGCGTCGGAGCGCGTGTCGGCGCCGGCCAGGAGGCCGCTGATCCGCGCCTGTGTGCGTGTCAGGATCTTCATCGCATCGACACCCGCCGCTGCCACCGAGACGCCTCTCGGCCCTCATGAACGTGACTCCTGCCCGTGCATTTTGACAAGTGCATGACCGCCGCCGTCGTTCCACGGAATGCCACGCTTGCGTGGGGAGCATGGGAACCCGGGAGGCGGCGACGCGGCGAGGGCGCTTCCCGAGAGCCGCGCGCCGGGCGGAATCGGGCGCGGACGGCGCTTGCCCCCGCCCGCGGAGCGTCTATACCGTCCTCTTCATGCCCGACGCGCGCCCCCACTTCCCCCACCGCCATCTCCTCGGCATCGAGGGGCTCTCGCATCTCGACATCACGGCGCTGCTCGATCTCGCCGATGCGGCGGTGGAGGTCTCGCGGCAGGTGGAGAAGAAAAAATCCACACTGCGCGGGCGCACGCAGATCAACCTGTTCTTCGAGCCCTCGACGCGCACCCAGGCCTCCTTCGAGCTCGCCGGCAAGCGGCTGGGCGCCGACGTGATGAACATGTCGGTCGCCTCCTCCTCGGTGAAGAAGGGCGAGACGCTCATCGACACGGCGGCGACGCTCAACGCCATGCACCCGGACATCATCGTGGTGCGCCACCATTCGGCGGGCGCGGTGCATCTGCTGGCGCGCAAGGTCGACTGCTCGGTGATCAACGCCGGCGACGGTTCCCACGAGCATCCGACCCAGGCGCTGCTCGACGCGCTGACCATCCGCCGCAACAAGGGCCGCATCGAGGGGCTCGTCGTCGCGATCTGCGGCGACATCCTGCATTCGCGGGTGGCGCGCTCGAACATGATCCTGCTCGCGGCTTTGGGCGCGCAGGTGCGCCTCGTCGCGCCCTCGACGCTGCTGCCGGCGGGCATCGAGGGGCTGGGCTTCCCCTGCTACACCGACATGCGGGAGGGCCTCGCGGGCGCGGACATCGTGATGATGCTGCGCCTCCAGCGCGAGCGCATGAACGGCTCCTTCGTGCCCTCGGTGAAGGAATACTTCCGCTACTACGGGCTCGACCAGGAGAAGCTGTCGCACGCCGCGCCGGACGCGCTGGTGATGCATCCCGGGCCGATGAACCGCGGCGTCGAGATCGCGTCCGACGTCGCCGACGGGGCGCAATCGCTGATCAGGGAGCAGGTGGAGATGGGCGTCGCCGTGCGCATGGCCGTGCTCGAGGCGCTCGCCTCGCACCTGCCGAACGGGTGAGCGCGATGTCGAGCCTCGTCCTCGCCGACGCCCACCTCGTCGACCCCGAGCGCCTGCGGGAGGGCCGCGGGTCGGTGCGCGTCGAGAACGGCGTCATCGCCGACGTCGTCTGGGGCGCCGCGCCGCCGCCGCCGGAAGGCGCGCGGGTGATCGATTGCGGGGGGAGGGTGCTCGCCCCGGGGCTGATCGACATGCGCGTGTTCGTCGGCGAGCCGGGCGCCGAGCACCGCGAGACGCTGGCCTCGGCGAGCGAGGCCGCCGCGGCGGGCGGCGTGACGACCTTCGTCACCATGCCCGACACCGACCCCGCCGTCGACGAGCCGGCGATCGTCGACTACATGCTGCGCCGCGCCCGCGACACGGCGATCGTGCGCGTCCTTCCCGCCGCCGCGCTGACGAAGGGCCGCGAGGGCCGCGAGATGACCGAGTTCGGCCTCCTCGGCGAGGCCGGGGCGGTGGCCTTCACCGACGGGGCGCGCTGCGTCACCAACGCGCGCGTGATGCGCCGGGCGCTGCTCTACGCCCGAGACGTCGGGGCGCTCGTCATGAACCAGTGCGAGGACCCCGATCTCGTCGGCGACGGGGTGATGAACGAGGGCGAGTTCGCCGCCCGGCTCGGCCTCCTCGGCATCCCCCGCGAGGCGGAGACGATCGGGCTCGAGCGCGACGTGCGCCTCGCGCGGCTGGCCGGCGCGCGGCTGCATGCGCCGCTGATCTCCTGCCCGGATTCGGTCGAGATCGCGCTGCGCGCCAAGGACGCCGGCATCGGGCTCAGCTGCGGCGTCTCGATCAACGCGCTGACTTTCAACGAGAACGACATCGGCGGCTATCGCACCTTCTTCAAGCTCTCGCCGCCGCTGCGCTCGGAGGCCGACCGCCAGGCGATGATCGAGGCGCTGGTCGACGGCGTGGTCGACGTCATCGTCTCCGACCACGACCCCCAGGACGTCGAGACCAAGCGCCTGCCCTTCGCGGAAGCCGCGAACGGGGCGCTCGGCATCGAGACGATGCTGTCGGCGGCGCTGCGCCTCGTCCACGCAGACCGGATCGCGCTGCCGGCGTTGATCGCCGCAATGACCTCGCGGCCCGCGGACATCCTCGGGCTGCCGCAGGGCCGCCTCGCCCGCGGCGCTCCCGCCGACCTCATCCTGTTCGACCCCGACGAGCCCTTCGTCCTCGACAAGGCCGACCTGAAGTCCCGCTCGAAGAACTCCCCCTTCGACGAAGCCCGCATGGAGGGCCGCGTGCACCTGACGCTGGTCGCGGGGCGCGTGGCGTATGCGGCGTGAGGGGGGCAGGCGCGAACTCCCCTCTTCTTCGCGGGGACGTTTCGAGCCTCCGGGTCGACCCGGGCGTTCTCCTTCCCCGTAGGGGAAGGTGGCCCGACGCGAAGCGGCGGGACGGATGGGGCGCGCCGCAGGCGCGGTCCGCGAAGCGGACATCGGGCCCCTCTGCGCTGGTCGGAATTGCGCCGTCGGGCCCTGCACGATTTCGGCTGCGCCGAACGCGCCTTCGGCGCGCCCCATCCGTCTGGGCTTCGCCGAGCCACCTTCCCCTACAGGGAAGGAGAAGGCTCGGCGCGCGCGCCGCTCTTTGTACCCTGTGGCTCATGAGAGCCCAATTACGATCCGCGAGACGCCCATGATCGTCGAATCCATGAACTGGGGCCTCGCCTGGCCCTACTACCTCGCCGCCCTCGCGCTGGGCTATCTCGCCGGCTCGATCCCCTTCGGCCTGCTCCTCACCAAGGCGGCGGGGCTGGGGGACGTGCGCAAGATCGGCTCGGGCAACATCGGCACCACAAACGTGCTGCGGACGGGCCGCAAGGACCTCGCCGCCGCGACGCTCGTCCTGGATGCGCTGAAGGGCACGATCGCTGTGCTGATCGCCTGGCAATGGGGGCCCAACACCGCGGTGATCGCCGCCTTCGGCGCCTTTCTCGGCCATTGCTACCCGGCCTGGCTCGGCTTCAAGGGCGGCAAGGGTGTGGCCACCTATATCGGCGTGCTGCTCGGCCTCGACTGGCGCATCGGGTTGGGTTTCTGCGCGGTCTGGCTGCTCGTCGCCTTCACGACCCGCTATTCCTCCCTCTCGGCGTTGGTCGGGAGCCTGACCGCCCCGCTCGCCCTGTGGTATGTCGGCGAGCGGCAGATGGCGGAGCTTGCAATTCTGCTCACAATCCTGCTTTGGTGGAAGCATCGCGAGAACCTGAGGCGGTTGCTCGCTGGCACCGAGAGCAGGATCGGGGGGACATGACGACATCCTTCAGCGACGATCAGCTGTTCGATTGGCTGCGGCTCATCCGCAGCGAGAACGTGGGCCCGCGGACCTTCCGGGCGCTGGTCAACCAGTTCGGCGGGGCCGGCGCGGCGCTGGACGCGCTGCCGGACCTCGCCCGCAAGTCCGGGCGCGGCGCCCTGCGTATCGCGCGCGCCGCGGAGATCGAGCGGGAGATCGCGGCCGTGCGCGCCGTCGGCGGCCGTTTCCTCGCGTCCGGCGAGCCGGATTATCCCAAGGCCCTGCGCGCCGTCGACACGGCCCCGCCGGTGATCTGCGTGCGCGGGAGCACCGCCGCGCTGAACGCGCCGTGCGTCGGCATCGTCGGCTCGCGCAATGCGTCCGCCGCAGGGCTCACCTTCGCGGGGCGGCTGGCGCGCGATCTCGCCGACGCCGGCTTCTCGGTGGTCTCGGGCCTCGCGCGGGGCATCGACACCGCCGCCCACCGGGCCGCGCCGTCGGCGACGGTCGCGGTGCTCGCCGGCGGGCTCGGGCGCGTCTACCCGCCCGAGAACGAGGGCCTGCTCGCGCGCATGCTCGACGAGGGCGGCGCGGTCGTCTCCGAGATGCCCTACGGCTGGGAGCCGAAGGCGCGGGACTTCCCCCGCCGCAACCGCATCGTCTCGGGCCTGTCGCTCGGCGTGGTGGTGATCGAGGCCGCGCGGCGCTCCGGCTCGCTGATCACCGCGCGCTTCGCCAACGAGCAGGGCCGCCTCGTCTTCGCCGTGCCGGGCTCCCCGCTCGACCCGCGGGCCGAGGGCACGAACGCGCTCATCCGCGAGGGCGCGACACTCTGCGCGGCGTCCGATCACGTCGTGTCCGCGCTGATGCCGCTCGTCGACCAGAACTGGATCGCGAGCCTCGAGGCTCAGGACGCGGCCGGCGAGATCATCGCCGAGACGCTGTGGGACGAGCTGGACTGGCTCGATTTCGGCGTGCCGCTCGCGCCGCCGCCGACGGCGCCGGTCGCGGCCGACCCGGACGCCGAGCCGGGTGCGTCGGGGGAGGGCGAGGCCGGGGGCGATCCGCGCGGGCGCGTGCTCGCGTTGCTGGGGCCGGGCCCCGTCGGCATCGACGACCTCGCCCGGCAGGCCGGCGTGCCGATCGGCTCGGTGAACCGGCTCCTCACCGAGCTCGAGCTCGAGGGCCGTCTCGAGCGCCACGGCGGCAACGCGGTCTCGCTCGCGCCCTGAACCCGGTCAGCCGGCGGGGCGGGCCGTGCGCTGCACGACGTCGAGCGGCATCGTGATGTCGCAGGCGAGGCCGTCTGCGGCGTAGTCCAGCCGAACCTCCGCCTGGAGGTCGTGCGCGAGGCCCGCGGTGATCAGCCGGGTGCCGAAGCCCCGGCGCGTGGGCGTCGTCACCGTCGGCCCGCCGCACTCGCGCCAACGGATCTCGAGCCGCGACGCCACACCCCCCTCCGGCAGCCCCCAGCTCAGCCGCACGCGGCCCTCGTCGCGCGTCAGCGCGCCGTATTTCGAGGCGTTGGTCGCGAGCTCGTTCAGCGCCATCGAGAGCGAGATCGCGGCCCTCGGGCCGATGCGGATCTCCGGGCCGTCGAGCACGACGCGGCCGCCTTCACCGTGGGGAAGCACCGCGGCCTCGATCACCTCGCGCAGGCTCGCGCTCTCCCAGCTCTCGCGCGTGAGGACGCCGTGCGCGCGCGACAGGGCTGCGAGTCGCAGCGCGAAGCTCGCACGGCCGGTGCTCAGATCCGGCGCGTCCCGCAGGCTCTGCCCGGCGATCGACTGCACGATGCCGAGCGTGTTCTTCACTCGGTGGCTGAGCTCGTGGATCAAGAGCTCGCGTTGCCGCTCGGCCTTCTTGCGTTCGGACACGTCCTCGAAGGTGGAGACGGCGAGGACCACGTTGCCGTCCCGGTCGAGGATGGGCGCGGCGCTCACCTCGAGATCGGTCACCGTGCCGTCGGGGCGCAGATAGCGCATCGGCTCGCAATGGACCGATTCGGCGCGAAGCAGGGCGCGCGCGATGGGGTAATCCTCGGGCGCGAACCGCCGACCGTCGGCATGCACGCCGCCATAGGCGACGTAGCCGGACACCGCGTCGACCGGGATCGGCGGGTGACCGAGGATGGCCGATCCTTCCGTGTTGTGGAGCAGCAGCTCGCCCGTCGGCGCGCTCACCACGATGACGCCGATGGGCATCTGCTCCAGGATCGCGCGCAGCCGCGCCTCGCTCTCGGCGAGCGCGGCGTCGGCGCGCTTCCTCGCGCTGATGTCGCGGAAGATGCCGGACGCGCCGATGAGCTTCCCGGACGTCGTGCGCACCGGCGCGGCGGTCAGGGACACGTCGACGAGGCTCCCGTCCTTGCGGCGCCGGACCGTCTCGAGGGAGATCGCTTCGCCGGCGATGACGCGGTGGTAGATGCCGTCCGGGCCTTCGGGGCAGCTCTCGTGCATCAGCAGGCGGAAGTCGGCGCCGAGCGCCTCGGCTTCCGTGTAGCCGAAGAGCCGCGTCGCAGCCGGGTTCCAGCTGACGATGCAGGCGGTGTCGGCGTCGTAGCAGACGATCGCGTCGGGCGACGACAGGACGAGCGCAGCGAGACGAGCGCGCTCGACCTCCACGGCGGCGGTCGTCGCCGGCTCGCTCGATTCGTCGCCTGCCCCAGGCATGCCGGCCTTCCGCTCCCACGCCACCATGTGGCAGGATCGCACGGATTCATGCCCCTGCGGAAGTCCGTTCAAGCGCCGGGGTCGGCCTTGCGCCTGGTCTTGCGTTCCGCGACGGCGATCTCCTGCGCCTCCATGCGCGCCATCTCGAGGAAGTAGGTCAGGAGCCCGAGATCGGCGCGTCGTGAGATGGCCGACAACTCGGTCGTGAGGGCTGCGATGTAGCGTGCGGCCTCCTCGCGCTCGAGGGCGTCGACGCCGCGGTCGTCGGCTTCGTTTTCTGGGCTGATCGAGCTCATGTCCGGTCCCGTGCTGACAGAGGCACACGCGCCATGCGCGCAGCTGCAACCTATTCGAGCCGGGGATTCCGATACAGCAAAAAGTTGATCACCTCTGACGTGTTTTTCTGCCGCATCTCACAATGCAAGCAGGGTGATCATGAGGGGCATGGTCGCCATCGCGAAAAGCGTTTGAATCGTAATGATTTCCGCCATCAGCGGCGCATCGCCGCCCATCTGCTTGGCGAGGATGTAGCCGCCGCTGGCGGTGGGGACGGAGGAGGCGATGGCCACCACGACGAGGTCGTCCCCGACCACGCCGAGCACACGCGCGAGTGTCACGGCGACCAGGGGGAGGAGAATCATCTTCGTCGCGATGGCGATCCAGTGCGCCCGCCCCGGGGCGGCGAGGCGGCGCATGTCGAGCCCCGCGCCGACGACGAGGAGGCCGGCGGCGAGCGCGGCGCCGCCGAGGATCTCGACGAAGCCGAGCGCCACGCCGGGGACCGGCAGCCCGGTCGCGTTGATGAAGACGCCGATGGCCGAGGACCAGATGAACGGGTTCGTGATGATGGCGAGCAGGATCTGCCGCGTGCTCTGCGGCGGGCCGCCGGCGAAACGCACCAGCACGCCGATCGCCATCAGGTTCAGGAGCGGGATCATCACCGCGATCGCCACCGCCATCAGCGCGAGCCCCCGCTCGCCGAAGAGGCTGCCGGCGACGGCCAGCGCGACGAACGTGTTCCACCGCGTCGCCCCCTGGAAGATCGAGGTGAAGCTCGGGCCTGAGATCCCCGCGCGGGTCTCCATCGCCCGGCGCAGCGCCAGCAGCCCGCCGGCATTGACCAGGATCGCCGCGACGAGCGCCCCTCCCACGCCGCCGACCGGCACGTCCGCGAGCTCGGCCCGCGCCAGCGTGGCGATGATGATGGCGGGGAAGAAGACGACGTAGGTGACCTTCTCCAGGCCGGGCCAGTGCTTGTCCTCGACGAAGCCCGTCACGCGCGCGAGCCACCCCGCCATGATGACGAGGAAGACGGGGACGAGGGAAGCGAGAACGCTGGACATCGGGCAAGAAGCTCGGGGGCGGGGCTCGGGGCGCGTACGCATGGGACCGGACCTCGTCTGTCGGTCCCCGCGCCGCGCGAAGTCAAGCGCGGTCCTGCACGGTGCGTATGGGGGTTTCCGGCGTCGGCGGCCTGTCACGCCCCGCCGTGGTCGTCCCCTTCGTCGTCGTGATCCTCGTCCCAGGCGTCCCGCGCCCCGATGCTCTCCAGCCGGTCGAGGGCGCCCTGCAGGATGTAGGCGGCCGCCACCTTGTCGACGACCTCGCCCCGGCGGGCCCGCGACGTGTCGGCCGCGATCAGCATGCGCGTGACGGCGACGGTTGAGAGGCGCTCGTCCCAGGGCACGATGGGGCAGGGGACCAGCGGGCCGAGATTGCGCATGAAGGCGCGCGTCGCCTGCACCCGCGGGCCGGCGCTGCCGTCCATGTTGAGCGGCAGGCCGACGACGAGCGCCGCCACCTCGAACTGCGCGACGATGGCGGCGAGCCGCTGCGCGTCCGGGCCGAACTTCGTGCGCCTGATGGTCTCGAGCGGGCTCGCGATGCGGCGATCCGGATCGGAGAGGGCGAGGCCGATCGTCTTCGTGCCGAGATCGACGCCCATCAGCCGCCCGCGCGGGGGCAGGGTCTGCGCCAGCGCCTCGAGCTCGGCGCTCATGCCCGGCGCCGACCGGCGCGCGAGGCCCTCGCCGGGCGGCGCGAAAGAGCGGTATCGTCGGGCCGGCGAATCATGCGTGCGTCCTGGCTCGCCGGCGGAGCATCCGCGGCGCCGGCGCGTTCTAATCCAAACGACGAAGGAGCGCGACCCATGAAGATCACCTGGTTCGGACATTCCGCCTTCCGGCTCGAGTTCGGCGACGCCGTCGTACTGATCGACCCGTTCCTAACCGGCAACCCCGCCTTCGAGGGGAACGTCGGAGATGCGGCCGAGGGCGTCACGCACGTGCTGGTCACCCACGCCCACGGCGACCACGTCGGCGATACGCTCGCGATCGCCAAGGAAAGCGGCGCGAAGGTCGTCACCAACTACGATTTGTGCATGTACCTCGCCGCGCAGGGGCTGGAGAATTTCGACCCGATGAACACCGGCGGGACGGTGGACCAGGGCGGGTTCAGCGTCACCATGGTGCGCGCCGATCATTCCGCCGGGCTGGTGGAGCAGGGCGTGACCTTTCCGCTCGGCAGCGCCAACGGCCTGATCGTCAAGGCGCCCGGCGAGCCGACGGTCTACCACATGGGCGACACCGACATCTTCTCCGACATGGCGCTCATCGCCGAACTGCACGAGCCCGACGTCGTGATCGTGCCCATCGGCGATCGCTTCACCATGGGCGCGCGCAGCGCCGCGCTGGCGATGACGCGCTTCTTCCCCGAGGCGAAGGCGGCGATCCCCTGCCACTACGGCACGTTCCCGATCATCGACCAGACGGCGGACGCCTTCGTCGCCGCGATGCAGGGCTCGGACATCCAGGTGATCGTGCCTCACAAGGGCATGCCGGTGCGCGTGGGAGAATGAACCCGCGTTAACCATGTCGACCGGCCACCCTGGCGAGGCCGGCGTCGATTTGGCATGGTCGGGCGTTAAGGAAGCCTTAACCATTCGCTCCGAGGCCGCCATGCTCGACACCCCGCCGCGCGCGCAGCCCGGCTCCCGCGCGATCCCCGCGGGCGACCTGATCCTGCCGGTGCTGGATCTCGGCGCATGCGCCCGCCGCACCCGGCTGCCGGCGCCCGACGTGATCGGCGCGGGCGACATGCTGGCGCGCGCGCGGCCGCGCCCCGCGCCGCGGCTCGATCCCGCTTCGCCCGCCGCGCCTGCGCCGCGCCGCGATCCGCCGTTCTGGAGCGCGGCGCTGGAGCGTCTACGCCCGGCGGCGAACGACAACCGGATCCGCATCGCAGTTCTCTCGGCGATCCTCGCCCTGCTCGTGGCGCATGTCGCCGTCGACCGAATCTCGGCGCAAACGCAGCGCATCATCGAGGTCGCGCCCCCGACCGAGCCGGGGCGGTTGATCACCTCGCTCTGAGGAGGCGGCCGCGATGAAGCTGAAATACACCATCCTCTACGTCGAGAGCGTGGAGACGAGCCTCGCCTTCTACGAGCGCGCCTTCGGGCTCGCGCGGGCGATGCTGCACCCGTCGGGCGATTACGGCGAGCTCGCCACCGGCGCGACGACCCTGTCCTTCTCCTCGCGCCGGCTGATGAGAGAACTCGGCAAGACCCCCGGCGCGCCCGATCCGAAGGCGCCCGTCTTCGAGATCGCCTTCGAGACGGACGACGTTCCCGCCGCCTACGACCGCGCCGTCGCCGCGGGCGCCCGCCCGCTCCAGCCGCCCCGCGAGGAGGCCTGGGGGCAGACCACGTCCTACGTGGCGGACCCGGACGGGTACATGGTTGAGATCTGCTCGCCGGTGCCGGCTCAGCCGTAGCGCTCAGCCGACGAGCGACGCGCCTTCGCCACGGTTGCCCCCCGCGACGCCGCGGTGATATAGCCGGCGCGACCCGATCTCCAGCCGGCTTGGAAGACACATGTCCGTCGACACCGACACCGTGAGGCGCATCGCGCGCCTGGCCCGCATCGCCGTGAGCGAGGAGGACGTGCCGCACCTGCAGGGCGAGCTCAACGCCATGCTCGCCTTCGTCGAGCAGCTCTCGGAGGTGGACGTGACGGACGTCGAGCCGATGACCTCGGTGACGCCGATGCGCATCAAGGTGCGCGAGGACGGGGTGACCGACGGCGACAAGGCCGACGACGTCGTCGCCAACGCGCCCGCGACCGAGGACCACTTCTTCGTGGTCCCCAAGGTCGTCGAGTAGACCTCGGCGCAAGCCCGCCCGCCCGCCCGCCGTCCGCGCCGCCGCGAACCCGAGAGCATCCCGTGACCGATCTCACCGACCTCACCCTCGCCGACGCCCGCGACGGGCTCGCCAAGAAGGCCTTCTCGGCGCGCGAGCTGACCCAGGCCCATCTCGACGCGATCGAGAAGGCGCGCACGCTGAACGCCTACGTGCTGGAGACCCCCGAGCAGGCGCTCGCCATGGCGGACGCGTCGGACGCGCGCCTCGCCAAGGGCGAGGCCGGCCCGCTCGAGGGGCTGCCGGTCGGCGTCAAGGACCTGTTCTGCACGAAGGGCGTGCGCGCGACCGCCTGCTCGAAGATCCTCGACGGCTTCATCCCGGCCTACGAATCGACCGTGACCGCCAACCTGTGGCGAGCCGGCGCGGTGATGCTCGGCAAGATCAATTGCGACGAGTTCGCCATGGGCTCCTCGAACGAGACGAGCGCCTTCGGCCCCGTGGTCTCGCCCTGGCGGCGGGACGGCTCGGACGCGAAGATCGTGCCCGGCGGCTCGTCCGGCGGCTCGGCGGCCGCGGTCTCGGCGCGCCTCGCGCTCGCGGCGACGGCGACCGATACCGGCGGGTCGATCCGCCAGCCCGCCGCCTTCACCGGCACGGTGGGCATCAAGCCGACCTACGGGCGCTGCTCGCGCTGGGGCATCGTCGCCTTCGCCTCCTCGCTCGACCAGGCCGGCCCGATCGCCAAGACCGTGCGCGACTCGGCCATGATGCTCTGCGCCATGGCCGGCCCCGACGCCAAGGACACGACCTGCGCCGATCTTCCCGTGCCCGACTACGAGGCCGCCGTCGGCCGCGGCGTGAAGGGCCTCAAGATCGGCATCCCGAAGGAATACCGCGTCGACGGCATGCCCCCGGAGATCGAGCAGCTCTGGACCAAGGGCCAGGACTGGCTGCGCGCGGCGGGCGCCGAGATGGTCGAGATCTCGTTGCCGCACACCAAGTATGCGCTGCCGGCCTACTACATCGTCGCGCCGGCCGAGGCCTCCTCGAACCTCGCGCGCTACGACGGCGTGCGCTACGGCCTGCGCGTCGAGGGCCGCGACATCGCCGAGATGTACGAGAACACCCGCGCCGAGGGCTTCGGCCGCGAGGTGAAGCGCCGCATCATGATCGGCACCTACGTGCTCTCGGCGGGCTACTACGACGCGTACTACCTGCGCGCCCAGAAGATCCGCACCCTGATCAAGCGCGACTTCGAGGAGGCCTACGCCGCCGGCGTCGACGCGATCCTCACGCCCGCGACGCCGTCCGCCGCCTTCGGCATCGGCGAGAAGGGCTCGGCCGATCCGGTGGAGATGTACTTGAACGACATCTTCACGGTGACGGTGAACATGGCCGGGCTGCCGGGCATCTCCGTGCCGGCCGGCTTCGACGCGCAGGGCCTGCCGCTCGGACTCCAGCTCATCGGCCGCGCCTTCGACGAGGAGACCCTCTTCGCCGCCGGCCAGGTGATCGAGGACGCCGCCGGGCGGGTGAGCTACCCGCAGGCTTGGTGGGGGTGAGGCGCCGGGCGCGGACATGAGCGCGTCGGTCGCCGAGGCGGTCGCGACCGTCTTCTGGATCGGCCACATGGGGACCTTTCGCGTGGCGCTGGCGGTGGCCGTGACTGCGCCCGCTCTCTGGTATGCGCAGCGCCTCGATGCGCGCGCCCGCGCGGCCGTCTTCGTCGCGCTCGCGGCGCTGGCCTTCTGGGCGAGCGCCGCCTGGAGCGCGGCGACCGGGCTCTCCGACGACGGGCGCATCGTCGCCGACGAGGTTGTCGGCGCGGCGCTCGTGCTGTTCGTGCTGCGGCCGGCGATGCCCCTCGTGGCGGGCGCGCTGCTCGTCGTCTACGTCGTCGTCGACCGGCTGAAACCCTGGCCGGTGAACCGCGCCGAGGACCTCCCCGGTGCGGCGGGCGTGGTGCTCGACGACATCGCCGCGGCGGTGCTCGTGATCGCCGCCGCGCTCGCGGGGAGGGCGCTGCTGCGGCGGCGTCGCTGATGGCCTCGCGCGGCCGCGTCTGCTAGGGAGCGGGCGCGTTCACCAGGAGCCCCCACCGTGGAAACCCCGTCCGTCCCGCTCGCGATCTGGCTCATGGCCGCCTTCGACCCGATCCTGATCGGGGTCGCGGCCTACCTCGGCTGGAAGGCCGATCAGTTCGGCAAGATCGTCATCGCCGCTATCGGCGCGCTGGTCGTCGCCGTTCTCGCCGCCTGGGCCATCACCAGCGTCGGCCTGCCCTGGATCGCCCCGATCGGCAACGACCACCCCTCGCTCCTGCCCGTGCGCACCGTGGGCGCGCTCGTCTGGGCGAGCGCCGCCTACGGCATCAAGCGCATGTCCCGGCGCGCGTGAGCGTCACTGCGGCTGGATCGGCTCCGCGGGGACGACCGGCGTGTCCGGCTGGGGATCGATCGGCACCGTTCCGGGCGCTGGCTCCTCGATCGTGCCGGTGACCGGCACGTCCGTCGCGCGGTCGCCGTCCATCAGGAAGAACCCGAGCACGGCCGCGAGCACGATCACGAGGCCGATCGCCCAGGCCCAGGTGGATCCGGAACGGTTGGCGGGGTGCGCCATTCGGTCGTCGCGCGGCGACGAACCGGGATAGGTGCGGTCCGCGCGGTTCAGCGCCGGATCGACCGGGCGGGGCTCGACCGCGGGGTCGCGCGGGCCGGCGCCGCGCAGCGTGTCGTCGCCGCGCACCTCGCCGGGGCGCGTGCCGAACGGATCGGTGCCGGACGGCGCCGGGTGGAGGGTGCGATCCTCGCCTCGATGCGGCTCGCGGGGATCGTTCGGAGTGCGTCCTTCGTTCGTCGCCATCGTGGCCTCCTTCCGGCTCGAGCGGCGCTGCGACGCGACAACGCGCCCGACGGCCTCGGGGTTTCCCGTCGCTCGCCGCCCCGCCGACCGCTCTGCGACTTGAAGCGCGCGCGAGAGAGCGCTAACCCCTTTCTCGACGCACACGAGGACCGGACCCGATGAACGCCCCAGTCGACCCCAAGAAGCTCATCAAAGGCGCCACCGGCGACTGGGAAGTCGTCATCGGCCTCGAGATCCACGCCCAGGTGACCTCGAAAGCGAAGCTGTTCTCCGGCGCGGCCACCGGCTTCGGCGCCGAGCCGAACGCCCACGTCTCGCTCGTCGACGCGGCGATGCCGGGCATGCTGCCGGTGATCAACATGGAGTGCGTCCGCCAGGCGGTGCGCACCGGGCTCGGCCTCAAGGCGCAGATCAACCTGCGCTCCGTTTTCGACCGAAAGAACTATTTCTACCCGGACCTGCCGCAGGGCTACCAGATCTCACAGTACAAGCACCCGATCGTCGGCGAGGGCGAGGTGATCGTCGACATGCTCGACGGTACCTCCTTCACGGTGGGCGTCGAGCGGCTGCACCTCGAGCAGGACGCGGGCAAGTCGATCCACGACCTGCACCCGACGCAGTCCTTCGTCGACCTCAACCGGTCCGGCGTGGCGCTGATGGAGATCGTCTCGAAGCCCGACATGCGGACGTCGGAGGAGGCCAAGGCCTACGTCTCGAAGCTGCGCACCATCCTGCGCTATCTCGGCACCTGCGACGGGGACATGGAGAAGGGGAATCTCCGCGCCGACGTGAACGTCTCCGTGCGCCGCCCCGGCGAGCCCCTCGGCACGCGCTGCGAGATCAAGAACGTCAACTCCATCCGCTTCATCGGCCAGGCCATCGAGTACGAGGCGCGCCGCCAGATCGGCATCGTCGAGGACGGCGGCACGATCGACCAGGAGACGCGCCTGTTCGACCCGGGCAAGGGCGAGACGCGCTCGATGCGCTCCAAGGAGGAGGCGCACGACTACCGCTACTTCCCCGATCCGGACCTGCTGCCGCTCGAGTTCGACCAGGACTTCGTCGACGGCCTCGCCGGCGGCCTGCCGGAGCTGCCCGACGAGAAGAAGGCGCGCTTCATCGCCGATTACGGGCTCTCCCCCTACGACGCGGGCGTGCTCGTCGCCGATCGCGAGCAGGCCGCCTATTTCGAGCAGGTGGCGAAGGGCCGCGACGGCAAGGCGGCGGCCAACTGGGTGATCAACGAGCTGTTCGGCCGCCTCAACAAGGAGGGCCTCGACATCGAGCGCTCGCCCGTCTCCGCCGACCAGCTCGGCGAGATCGTGGATCTCATCGCCGACGAGACCATCTCCGGCAAGATCGCCAAGGACGTGTTCGAGATCGTCTGGGCCGAGGGCGGCTCGCCCAAGCGCATCGTCGACGAGCGCGGGATGAAGCAGGTCACCGACACGGGCGCCATCGAGGCGGCGGTGGACGCGGTGATCGCGGCCAATCCCGACAAGGTCGAGCAGGCCAAGGCCAAGCCTTCGCTGATCGGCTGGTTCGTCGGGCAGGTGATGAAGGGCACGGGCGGCAAGGCCAATCCGCAGGCGGTCAACGCCATGCTGAAAGACAAGCTCGGCATCGAATGAGCGCGCGCGTTCTCCAGGGCGGTCGCGTCCGTCCCGTCCGCGCGGACGATCTCCAGGCGGTGCGCACGGCGCTCGTCGCCAGCTGGCACGCGACCTACGATCGCTTCCATGGCGCGGCCAAGGTGACCGAGATCACCGACCAGTGGCATTCGCTGGCGGCGCTGTCGCGCCAGATCGACCGGCCGGGCTCGGTCTTCCTCCTGGCCGAGACCGCGGCCGGCGACGTGCTCGGCTCGGCCTTCGCCCATGTCGACGACGCGGGCGAAGCCTGCCTGCGCCGGCTCTACGTCACGCCGGGCGCGGATGGGCGCGGCATCGGCCGCCTGCTCCTCGACGAGACGCTGGCGCGGCTCGCCGAGCGCGACGTCTGGCTGGAAGTCGAACCGCGCAACGAGGGCGCGATCCGCTTCTACCAGCGAGAGGGATTCGTGCTCGACCGTCCCGCGTCGAGCTGCGGCGGGCGCACCGATCTCGAGGCGGTGGTCATGCGCCGCCCGGACCGACCGGTCGCCCGCGCCGCGACCGACGTCGATGCTCAGGAGCTGTTCGGGCTCCTCACCCTGGCCTTCGCCGAGTATCCCGGCTGCTACGTCGACCCGCACGACGACTATCCCGACCTCGTCCGCCCGGGGACGAGCGCCGCCGCGGCGGGGACGCGGTTCTGGGTCGTCGAGGACGTCCGCGGGCGGGTGCGCGGCTGCGTCGGGCTGAAGGCGGCGGGCTCCGATGGCGCCGCCGAGCTGACGAAGCTCTACGTGCGCCCGGACCAGCGCCGCCGCGGGCTCGGCGCCTTCCTCGTGCGCCTGGTCGAGACCGCTGCCTGCGCCCGCGGCGACCGCCGTCTCGCCCTGTGGACCGACACCCGCTTCACGGACGCCCACCGCCTCTACGAGCGCATGGGCTTCGTGCGCTCCGGCCCCGAGCGGGCGTTGCACGACGTGTCGAGTTCGCTGGAATTTCCGTACGCGAAGGGCCTCGGTTGACGCGAGACGTAAGCGGCTCCGGTGCGCATGGGCGTGCACGGGCGCGGCGCGTTACCCGTGAGGACCGAGCCTCTTGACGCCACCCGCGCCCGCGTCGGACATCTTGGCTCCCGCACGCCCCGACCGAGGAGCCCCGATGCCCCGCCTCTCGACGCACGTTCTCGACACCGCCCATGGCGGCCCCGCTGCCGGCGTGGCCGTGAGCCTCGACCGGCTCGAGCCAGACGGGTCGCGCACCCGCCTCGTCGAGACCGCGACGAACGCCGACGGGCGCACGGACGCGCCGCTGCTGTCGGGCGAAGCCTACCGGGTCGGCACCTACGAGCTCGCCTTCGCCATCGGCGCCTACTTCCGCGCGAAGGGCGCGGCGCTGGCGGACCCGCCCTTCCTCGACGTCGTGCCGATCCGCTTCTCCATCGCCGAGCCCGACGGGCACTACCACGTGCCGCTGCTGGCGAGCCCGTGGAGCTATTCCACCTATCGCGGGAGCTGAGCCGATGCCCGTCTTCGACCCGGCGGCCGCCGATTATCCGCGCGACATGGTCGGCTGGGGCCGCACGCCGCCCGACCCCGCCTGGCCCGGCGGGGCGCGGGTCGCGGTGCAATTCGTGATCAACTACGAGGAGGGCGGCGAGAACAACGTCCTGCACGGGGACCCCGCCTCCGAGGCGTTCCTCTCGGAGATCGTCGGCGCCGCGCCATGGCCCGGCCAGCGGCACATGAACATGGAGTCGATCTACGAATACGGCTCGCGCGCCGGCTTCTGGCGGCTGTGGCGGATGTTCACTGAGCGGTCGATCCCCGTCACCGTGTTCGGCGTCGCGACCGCCATGGTGCGCAACCCCGAGGCGGTCGGCGCGATGAACGAGGCGGGCTGGGAAATCGCCACCCACGGCCTGAAGTGGATCGACTACCGGGACGCGCCGGCCCATGTGGAGCGCCATCACATAGAGGAAGCCGTGCGACTCCAGACGGAGATCGCCGGCGAGCGGCCGCTGGGCATGTATCAGGGCCGCACCTCGGAGAACACCCTGCGGCTGACCATGGAGGAAGGCGGTTTCCTCTATTCGGCGGACAGTTACGCCGACGAGCTTCCCTACTGGATCAAGGGCCCGAACGGACCCTTCCTCGTGGTCCCCTATACGCTCGACGCGAACGACATGCGCTTCGCAACGCCCCAAGGCTTCAACGCGGGCGACCAATTCTTCAGCTACCTCAAGGACACGTTCGACGTTCTTCACCAGGAGGGTGAGACCGCGCCCAAGATGATGTCGGTGGGCCTGCATTGCCGGCTCGTCGGCCGCCCCGGCCGCGCGGCGGCGCTGGCGCGCTTCCTCGACTACGTGCAGGCGAAGGGCGGCGCGTGGTGCGCCACCCGCCTCGACATCGCCCGGCACTGGGCGCGCAACCACCTCCCCGAGGGCGTCGCGCCCGCGGACCTGTCGAAGCCCCTCTTCGTCGCGGCCTTCGGGGACGTGTTCGAGCATTCGCCCTGGATCGCGGAGGCGGCCCACGACGCCGGCCTCGGCCCTGAGACCGCAGCCGCCCATGGCCTCCACGCCGCATTGAGGCGCGTGCTCGATGCGGCCGCGCCGGCCCGCAAGCGCGCGCTGATCGACGCCCACCCGGACCTCGCCGGGCGTCTCGCGGTGGCGCGGATGGCGCCCGACAGCCGGGCCGAGCAGGCGTCCGCGGGCCTCACGCAGCTCACGACCGAGGAGCGCGACCGCTTCCTCGCGTTGAACGACGCCTACCGGGCCAGGTTCGGCCACCCGTTCATCCTGGCCGTGCGCGGCCGCTCCAAGGGGGAGATCATGGCGGCGTTCGAAGCCCGGCTCGAGAACGACGCGCAGGCCGAGCTCGAGACGGCGATTGCCGAGATCGCGACCATCGCGAAGCTCCGGCTGGAGCAGCGCATGGGCGGGTGACTGATTTTTCCGCCCGTTCCGCGGAGCAGAAGCGGTAGCCTTCGGGCCGCGGGGCCCTGCATTGCTTCGGCTTCGCCGAACGCGTCGCTTCGCTCCGCGCCCCATCCGTCTCGGCTTCGCCGAGCCACCTTCCCCTACAGGGAAGGAAATCGGTGACGACACGAGGCGCAGAGGGGGCCCAGTCACGTCTCCGGCCATTCCTGCAAGAGTGTTGCGGTCCGGCGCGGCTCTCCTTCCCTGTAGGGGAAGGTGGATCGACGGCGAAGCCGGCGAGACGGATGGGGCACGCCGGAGGCGTGTTCCGCGCAGCGGAAATCGGGCCTCCCTGCGTCGTCCGGACTCGCACCGCGTCGGCCGGGCCGAACCGTCCCATCCGTTTCGTCGTCTTCTCGAGGGTGGTGACAGGCGCGCCGCATGCGGGTAGGTTCGCGGCGAAAGAGACCGAAAAAATACGAAGGCGCACGCCAGCAAGACGCCACATCGTACCGGAGGAACGCCCGTGAGCCGCTACACCCTCGCCATCGACCAAGGCACCACCTCGACCCGCGCCATCCTGTTCGACGACCACATGCACGTCGCGGGGATCGCGCAGCGGGAGTTCCCGCAGCACTACCCCGCGTCCGGCTGGGTCGAGCACGAGCCCGACGACCTGTGGGAGACGAGCGTCGCCACGATGCGGCAGGTCATGACGGAGACGGGCGTCGGCCCCGGCGACGTCGCGGCGATCGGCATCACCAACCAGCGCGAGACGGCGCTGGTGTGGGACCGCAGGACCGGCGAGCCGATCCACCGCGCCATCGTCTGGCAGGACCGGCGCACCGCCGCGATCTGCGCGAAGCTGAAGGCGGAGGGCCACGAGGCCGCGCTCACCGCCAAGACCGGGCTCCTGCTCGACCCCTATTTCTCCGCCTCGAAGATCGGCTGGATGCTCGACCAGGTGAAGGGCGCGCGCGCCCGGGCCGAGCGCGGCGAGCTCGCCTTCGGCACGGTGGACACCTACCTTCTGTGGCGGCTCACCGGCGGGAACCACGTCACCGACGCCACCAACGCCGCGCGCACGCTCCTCTTCGACATCCACCAGAATCGCTGGGACGACGAGCTCTGCGCGCTCTTTCGCGTGCCCCCGTCGATGCTGCCGGAGGTGCGGGACTCGGCCGGCGACTTCGGCGAGACCCGCGCCGACCTGTTCGGCGCCCCGATCAGGATCCGCGGCGTCGCCGGAGACCAGCAGGGCGCGACCATCGGCCAGGCCTGCTTCACGCCGGGCATGGTGAAGTCGACCTACGGCACCGGCTGCTTCGCGGTGCTCAATACCGGCGACACGCCCATCGCCTCGAAGTCGAAGCTGCTGACCACCATCGCCTATCGCCTGAACGGCAAGACCACCTACGCGCTCGAGGGCTCCATCTTCGTCGCGGGCGCGGCCGTGCAATGGCTGCGCGACGGGCTCGGGATCATCGAGGAGGCCGGCCAGAGCGGCCCGATGGCGGAGGGCGCGGACCCGACGCAGGACGTCTACCTCGTGCCCGCCTTCGTCGGGCTCGGCGCGCCGCACTGGAACCCGGACGCCCGCGGGGCGCTCTTCGGGCTCACCCGCAACACCGGCCCGCGCGAGCTCGCCCGCGCGGCGCTGGAGAGCGTCTGCTACCAGACCGCGGACCTGCTCGACGCCATGAAGGCGGACTGGGCCGGGCACGCGCCGGCGAACGGCGAGACGGTGCTGCGCGTCGACGGCGGCATGGTCGCCTCGGACTGGACCATGCAGCGCCTCGCCGACCTGCTCGCCGCCCCCGTCGACCGCCCCGAGGTGAAGGAGACCACCGCGCTGGGCTCCGCCTACCTCGCGGGCATGCATGTCGGTTTCTACCCGCCCCCCGAGCAGTTCGCCGACCGCTGGCGCCTGGAGCGCCGCTTCGAGCCCTCGATGTCGCCGGACGAGCGCGAGAAGAAGCTCGCGGGGTGGAAGGACGCGGTGAGGAAGCTTCTGGCGTGAGCGGGCCAAAAAGGATTTAGCGAATCGAGCGGCTTGCTCAGCGGATCTACTGGCCAGTCGTATTACGGTTTAAATTGGGTAGGAGCCGCCAGGACACTTGTGAACGCGTCCCAGAGGCCCAGGGCGTGGATCGCAAATGGTGCAAGTGCGACCAAGCCGATAAGTAATGCGACCACATATATCCCTCGCCCTGTCGCCCTGCATTCGAGCCCCAGCCCACGAAAGGAAATGGTGTCGACGCGTGTAGCTTCTTTTGACTCGGCGTCTTGATCAGACATGCGGACGATCCTCTCACCAAAAGAAAGTGACGAATCGTCTTTGCGAATCCAGGGGTTATAGGGGGGCACGGTCGTACGGGTGTCAAATCGTTACCGAATCCGCAGCCCAGAAGGCATGGGCGCTTCACGTTCTTGATGCGCTAAGTCTCTGTCTGTAAACGATTTTTCTGGAACCAGAGAAGAATCGCAGTTTCGGTCGAGTTGGCCCAATTGCGGCGAAGCTCCTGCTTTGAACCTTAAGTATCTCATCTCAAACGGTTTTTGTTGCGCGCTGCGAATTCGGCGGAACAAGTTTGCCATCCGCCAAACACTGCGGCGGGTCAAGACTCGGCAATTCGCCCACGAGGGGGCTTCCCCGCGCGTGCGGGCGTGCTAATCAGGGCGTCCCCGTTTCGTTCCGGCAAGCCCCGCCCGCATGACGCCCGCCGAGTTCATCGAGAAATGGCGCGCCGCCTCGCTCAACGAGCGGCAGACGGCGCACGAGCATTTCGTCGACCTGTGCCGGCTGTTCGAGCACCCGACGCCGGCGGAGGGGGACCCCAGCGGCGAGACCTACGCCTTCGAGAAGGGCGCCTCCAAGACCGGCGGCGGGGAGGGCTTCGCCGACGTCTGGAAGCGCGGCTTCTTCGCCTGGGAATACAAGAAGAAGAAGCGCAACCTCGACCAGGCGATGGACCAGCTCGTGCGCTACGCCGCCGCGCTGGAGAACCCGCCGCTGCAGGTCGCCTGCGACATCGACCGCATCCGCATCCGCACCGCGTGGACGAACCTCGTCTCGCGCACGGTCGAGATCCCGCTCGAGGATCTCGGCGAACCGGAGAACCTGGCGCGGCTGCATGCCGTCTTCCACGATCCCGACGCGCTCAAGCCCGAGCGCACGCGCGAGCGCGTCACCCGCGAGGCGGCGGACAAGTTCTCGGCGCTGGCGCTGCGCTTCCAGGGCCGGGCCGAGCCGGAGCCGGTGGCGCATTTCGTCAACCAGCTGGTGTTCTGCTTCTTCGCGTCGAGCGTGAAGCTGCTGCCGGAGGGGATGTTCCAGGCGCTGATCGCGCGGGCGCAGAAGCGGCCCAAGCGCGCCAAGGGCAATCTCGACGAGATGTTCGCCCAGATGCGCACCGGCGGCGAGTTCGCGCTCCAGGACATCGCGCATTTCAACGGCGGGCTGTTCGACGGGCAGCCGGCGCTCGAGATCGACCAGGGCGACGCCGACCTCCTGATGCAGGCGGCGAAGCTCGACTGGGCCGAGATCGACCCCACCATCTTCGGCACGCTGTTCGAGCGCTTCCTCGACCCCGGCAAGCGCGCCCAGATCGGGGCGCACTACACCGATCCGGCCAAGATCATGATGATCGTCGAGCCGGTGGTGCTGCGCCCGCTGCGCGCGGAATGGGAGACGGCGCGCGCGGGGATCGCCGCGATCATGGAGAAGGCCGCCGCCAAGGCCGATACGACGGCGCCGAGCCGCCGCGGCGTGCTGCTCGCCAAGGCGCGCCAGGAGGCGGAGGCGATCCAGCTCGCCTTCCTCGAGCGCTTGCGCGCCGTCTCGATCCTCGACCCCGCCTGCGGCTCGGGCAACTTCCTCTACCTCGCGCTCCAGGCGGTGAAGGACCTCGAATGGCGCGCCATCCAGGAGGGCGAGGGCCTCGGCCTCTCCCCGCGCGCGCCCGAGATCGGCCCCGAAATCCTGCGCGGCATCGAGATCAACCCGCTCGCCGCCGAGCTCGCCCGCACCACCGTGTGGATCGGCGACATCCAATGGCGCATCCGCAACGCCATCTACACCCGCCCCGACCCGATCCTGCGCAAGCTCGACACGATCGAGCTGCGCGACGCGCTGATCACGCGCCGCGCGGACGGGAGCGTGGTGGAGGCCGACTGGCCGGCGGCGGAGTTCATCGTGGGGAACCCGCCGTTCTTGGGCGGCAAGAAGCTCATCGCCGGACTCGGCGCGGAGGAGACGGAGACGATTCGAGAGGTCTATTCGGATCGGATCTCGCCGTTCTCGGATCTCGTCTGCTGGTGGTTCGACAAGGCACGCAAGCAGATCGAGGACGGCAAGGCGAAGCGCGCCGGGCTCGTGGCGACGAATTCCATTCGCGGAGGGCGCAATCGGCTGACTCTCGAGACCATCCAGAAGCGCCTCACCATTTTCGAAGCTTGGGCGGACGAGCCTTGGATCGTCGACGGCGCGTCGGTCCGGGTGTCGATCGTGTGCTTTGCGGCCGAACCGGAAGACGGGGCGATGCTCAACGGTGTGAGCGTCGCGGCAATCAATCCCGACCTGACGTCGGATCTCCCTATCACCACGGCGCGGCGGCTTTCGGACAACGCCGCCACGTCGTTCATCGGCATCCAGAAGTCCGGCCCGCTGGACATTCCCGGCGACACGGCGCGCGCACTCCTCATCCAGCCGACCAACGTCAATGGCCGACCCAACACCGACGTCTTGTCGCCCTGGTGGATCGGGATCGACGTGACGAGACGCCCGCGGGACTACTGGATCATCAATTTCAACGGCTTCGAAGAGTCCGCCGCCGCGCGATACGAGGCGCCCTTCGAGCTGCTCAAGCGAGAGATCGCTCTCTATGAAGCAGAGCGCGGGCGCAAGATCACGCGTCCGGACTTCTGGCGGCTTTGGCGGCGGCGGCCCGAATTCTTCGCCGCAATCGGCGGCTTGAAGCGGTTCATCGCGACACCGGAAGTCGCCAAGCACCGTGTGTTCGTTTTCCTGGACATGCGAATCGTGCCCGACAAGAACCTGATCGCCATCGCCCGCGACGATGACACCACCTTCGGCATCCTCCATTCCCGCTTCCACGAAGCGTGGTCGCTGCGGCTGGGCACCAGCCTCGAGGACCGGCCGCGCTACACCCCCACCACCACCTTCGAGACCTACCCCTTCCCCGACGGCCTCACCCCGAACGTCCCCGCGGCGTCCTACGCGGACGATCCCCGCGCGCGGCGCATCGCCCAGGCCGCGCGGGCGCTCGACGAGGCGCGAGGCCGTTGGCTGAATCCGCCCGACCTGGTGCGGATCGAGCCGGAGGTCGTGCCCGGCTATCCCGATCGGGTCCTGCCCAAGGACGAGGCGGCCGCGGCGGTGCTGAAGGAGCGCACCCTCACCAAGCTCTACAACGCGCGCCCCGCCTGGCTCGCGGCGCTGCACGACGACCTCGACCGCGCGGTCGCCGCCGCCTACGGCTGGCCGGAGGACATCGGCCAAGGGGATGTCGGCATCGAGGACGCGCTCGCGCGGCTCCTCGCCCTCAACCTCGCCCGCGCCGCCGCCCAGGACGGCGGCCCCGCTCCGGAGACGGACGGGGAGGACTGAACGGGACCCCTCCCGCTCGGGTCCAATCGATTCACACATCCGCCCGCGTCGTCGACAAGGGCCTGCGCGAGGAGCCGAGGTGCTCTCCTTCCCTGTAGGGGAAGGTGGCTCGGCGAAGCCGAGACGGATGGGGCGCGGAGCGAAGCGACGCGTTCCGCGAAGCGGAAACCGTGCAGGTCGCAGCCTCTCCGGCACGCTTGCCGCGGCCCGCTTCGGCTTCGCCGAACACGCCTTCGGCGTGCCCCATCCGTCTCGGCGCTGCGCGCCGATCCACCTTCCCCTACAGGGAAGGAGATCGTGGCTCGCGACACTCAAAAGGAGCCACGAGGCCGCAGGGGATGTGTGCACCGGCTAGCCCTCAGGTAACGCTTTTCTCGTCTTTTCCCGCGTTAATGGCCGCGCCGCCGACACGAGGAGACGACGCGATGGCCTCCGGCTTTGCCGACCGAACCGGACGCGAGCAGGAGGTCGAGGTCTCGATCCTGCGCTTCGACGGGCGCGCGCCCGGGCCCGCCGACTTCGCCGCGCCCGGCCTCGCGACGCCGCGCTGGTTCGACAGGCCCGAGGTCCTCGCCGCCTGCGCCCGCACCGCGCGCGCCGAGGGCAGCGAGCCCGTCCTGTGCGTGATCGAGCGCGACGGGCGGCCGGTGTTCCAGCTGCCCCTGCGCCTGCGTCGACGGCTCGGCGTGATGGAAGCGCTGCCGCTGGCGGCGCCGCTCGCGCAGGACGTCGACGCAATCGGGGAGGCGCCGGATGCGCTGCCCGCCCTGCAGGCGGCGCTGTCGACGCGGCTCGGCGTCGATCTCCTCGTCCTGCGCAAGCTGCGCGCCGACGGCGCGCTGGCGCGGGCGCTCGTCGCGGGCGGCATCGCGCCCTTCGCCGCGTCCGCGGCGCCGTTCATCGACCTCGCCGGCTTCGGCGATTTCGCCGGCTACGAGGCGGCCTTCTCGTCGAGCACGCGGCGCAAGAGCCGCCAGCGTCGGCAGGCCGCGGAGAAGGCGCTCGGCGCCCTCTCCTTCCGCGCGCGCCCGCTCGGCGAGGAGCCGGGCGACCGCGCCGCGCTGGCGCAGGCGATCACCTGGAAGCGGGCGTGGCTCGCCGAGGCGGGCGCGGTCAGCGCGGTGATCGGCACGCCCTGGGAGGGCGCGCTCGTCGAGGCGGCGCTCGCGGGCGGCGCGATCCTCTCGACGCTGGCCGCCGGGGAGCGCCTCGTCGCGGTCGAGCTCGGCATGGCGAGCGGGGACGTCTACCAGGCCTATCTCGGCGCCTTCGACCCGGATCTCGCGCGCTTCAGCCTGGGCCAGGAGCAGATGCTGCGCACCATCGCCTGGTGCTTCGAGGCGGGCTTCTCGGCCTACGACCTGCTCGCCCCGCCGGACCCCTACAAGAGCCATTGGACGCGCGGCGACACCGCCGCGCCGATGATCGACGTGGTGATCCCGCTCAGCATGTCCGGCCGCCTCGCCGCCTTCGTCGAGACCCACGGCCGCGCCTCGGCCAAGCAGGCCGCCGAGCGCCTTCCCGAGTCCGCACGGGCGATGCTCGCGCGGCTGGCGTAGGGGCGTCGCGCGTCAGCGCCGGTCCGACAGGCCCGGGAGCGCGTGCTCCGAGCCCCAGCGGCGCAGGGCGAGGATGATCTCCCGCAGGGCCTCCCCCTTGGCGGTGAGGCTGTACTCGACGTGCGGCGGGACCACCGGATAGACGGTTCGCAGGACGAGCCCGTCCGCCTCCAGCTCCCGCAGCTGCTTCGTCAGCATGCGCTGCGTGACGTCGCCGAGCTGGCGCTTGAGCGCGTTGAAGCGGACCGGCCCCTCCATGAGGTGATAGAGCGCCAGCCCCTTCCACTTGCCGCCGATGACCTCCAACGCCGCCTCGACCGGGCAGCCTTCGCTGCAATCGTAGGCGTCGAATCGCGGCTGACGATCCGCATCGGTCGTGCCGATCGCTCCCATCTACAGTATCCTTTCAGTATCTACCTGCCCGAAACGTGCGTACTTGCGCGGTTCGAAGGCATAAGCCAAGTCTCTCGTCGACGCAAACATCGACCCCGAGGGACAGCACATGGCGCTCACGATCATCGCCGATATTCATGCCAGGGAAGATCTGGAAGACTTCGTTGGCGGAGAACTCCGTAAACTCATCGAACCGACGCGGAGCGAGGCCGGCTGTATTCGGTACGAGCTGCACCACGACCTGAACGACGGCCGTCATTTCATGTTCGTGGAGAGCTGGGCCAGCCGAGAGCTGTGGCAGGCGCACATGAGAGCCTGCCACATCGCCGCCTACGCGGCGGCCGTCGACGGCTCGATCGAGCAATTCGTCCTGTACGAGATGGAGAACGTCGCCTGAGCGACGAGGCGGCGGAACGTCGTCGCCCGGCGCTGCAGGGTGCCCCGACACATTCGAAGGAAAATCGCCATGAGAGCCATAGGTTACAGCACAAGCCTTCCGATCTCCCACGCGAACGCGCTCGAGGACTTCGATCTTCCGGACCCCGTACCCGGACTTCGTGATCTGCTGGTCGAGGTGAAGGCGGTCTCGGTCAATCCCGTCGACGTGAAGGTCAGGGCCGGCGTCCGGCCGGAGAACGGCCCGAAGGTGCTCGGCTACGACGCCTCCGGAATCGTCCGCCGCGTCGGGCGCGACGTCACGCTCTTCGAGCCGGGCCAGGACGTCTACTACGCCGGCGCGATCGACCGCCCCGGCACGAACAGCGCGCTCCACGTCGTCGACGAGCGCATCGTCGGCCGCAAGCCGAAGACCCTGACCTACGCGGACGCCGCCGCCCTTCCCTTGACGACGATCACCGCCTGGGAGCTGCTGTTCGACCGGTTCGCCATCGCTCAGGGCGGTGGCAGCGGAGAGACCCTGCTCGTGATCGGCGGCGCCGGCGGCGTCGGGTCGATCCTGATCCAGCTGGCGCGCGCGCTCACGAAGCTGACGGTGGTGGCCACGGCGTCACGGGGCGACTCGCGTGCGTGGGTCGCGGCGATGGGCGCGCACCACGTCGTCGATCACCACGGCGACATGCCGGCGCAGATGACCGCGCTGGGCGCGCGCCCCCGCTACGTCGCCGGCCTGTCGGGAACCGAGCGGCACTTCCCGGCCATCGCCGAGATGCTGGCGCCGCAGGGGAAATTCGGGCTGGTCGACGACCCGGACCCGAAGGCGATCGACGTCATGCTCCTGAAGCACAAGGCGATTTCGTTGCACTGGGAGTTCATGTTTACCCGCTCGCTCTTCGGGACGCCGGATATGATCGAGCAGCATCGTCTGCTCACCCGTGTCGCCGATCTCGTGGAGCAGGGGTCGATCCGGACGACCGCGAACCACGATGCCGGCGGCTTCACGGTGGAGAACCTCCGCGAGGCGCATCGTCTCCAGGAGAGCGGACGCGCCGTCGGCAAGACGACGCTGACGCTGTGACCGCACGCGGGCGGACGCCGATCGTGGCGCCCGCCCTCCGCGCCTCGATCGTCCCCGCCAAGCCGCAGGCGACGAAACCGCTCCGCCGCCCGGCTTCCTCCAGATCGTCGCCCCGGATAGAGTGCGCCCGCCTCCACCAAGCGGGACCTGCCAGATGCCCCTCGACAAAGCCATCCACGACGCGCTCCACGCGGCCACCACCGCGACGCTCACCACGGTTCTCCTGAAGAAGGGCATCCGCCGCTCCTGGATGAGCGGGCCGAAGGCCTGGTTCAACGCGGGCGAGCGGGTCGTCGGCGAGGCCTTCACGCTGCGCTTCGTGCCGATGCGCGAGGATCTCGCGACACCGGAGAGCTGGGCGTCGCCCACCTCCACCCGGGCTGCGATCGAGGCGATGCCCGAGGGGGCGATCTGCGTCGCCGACGCCATGGGCGTTCAGGACGCCGGCATCTTCGGCGACATCCTGTGCGCGCGCATGCGCAAGAAGCACGTCAAGGCGCTCGTCACCGACGGGACCGTGCGCGACGGCGAGGGCGTGCACGGCACGGGCCTGCCGATCTGGTGCTCCGGCGTCGCGGCGCCGGCCTCGGTGGCGGGGCTGACCTTCGTCGGCTGGGAGCAGCCGATCGGCTGCGGCGGCGTCGCGATCTTCCCCGGCGACGTGATCGTGGCCGACGGCGACGGTGCGGTGGTGATCCCCAAGGCGATGGTGGCGGAGGTCGCGGTGGCGGCCGTCGACCAGGAGCGGCTCGAGGCCTGGATCATGCGAGAGGTCGAGCGCGGCGTGCCGCTGCCGGGGCTCTATCCGCCCAACGCGGAGACCAAGGCGCGCTTCGAGGCCGAGACCAAGAGCGGCGGCTGACGGGAGGCCGGGAGCGCATCGCATGTTCTTCGTCCTCTCCAAGGTCGCCTGGTTCTTCCTCGCGCCCTCGAACCTGATGCTGGTCGCCGTCGTGCTCGGCCTCGCGCTGGCGGGGTGGACGCGCGCCCGGCGGCTCGGCCTCGGGCTGGCCTGGGCGGGCGCGCTGGCGATGCTCGTCTTCGGCTTCTCGCCGGCGTCGACCTGGCTGCTGAACGCGCTGGAGACGCGCTTCCCGCTCTATGCCGTGGACGCCGCGCGCCCGGTGGACGGCATCGTGCTGCTGGGCGGCGCGATCCAGCAGGACCCGACGCTCGCGCTCGGCCAGCCGGTGGTGAACGAGGCCGGCGACCGGCTCCTCGCCACCGCGGCCCTGGCCCGGATCTACCCGGACGTGCCGATCGTGCTCTCGGGCGGCAGCGCCCGCATCCTGGGCGCGGACGCCCATACCGAGGCGCGCGGCATGGCGGAGGTGCTCGAGGCGCTGGGCGTCGCGCCGCAGCGGCTGGTGCTGGAGGAGCGCTCGAAGAACACCTGGCAGAACGCGGTCTATTCACTGGACATGGCCGAGCCGGAAGCCGGCGAGACCTGGCTCCTCGTCACCTCCGCCTGGCACATGCCGCGCTCGATGGGCGTGTTCCGGCAGGCGGGCTTCGACGTCGTGCCCTATCCGGTCGACTATCGCACGATGGGGAGCGGCGACCTCGGGCGCATCTTCTCCACCCAGTCGGACGGCCTGCGCCGGCTCGACGTCGCGGTGCGCGAGATCATCGGCCTCGTCGCCTATCGCCTCACCGGCCGGACCGACGCGCTGTTTCCCGCGCCCTGAGGCTCACGAAGGGGGCAGCGCGAGGCGGTAGACGCCCTTGAAGTCGTCGGGATCGACGGGCCTGCCCTTGCGCAGGATGGCGATGCGGCCCTCCTTGGCGAGCGAGACCGCGACGCGGCGCACGGGCTGCATCAGCGGCCCCCATCCGTCCGGATGCGGGCCGCCGACGGCGCGGGCCACCTCGGACGGGCACAGCGTCTTGCCCGGCCCGCGCGCCTCCACGAGGGCGAGCAGGGTCTCTTCGATACGGGCGGTGTCGGCGTCGCTCATCCGCCAGCGGTAGCGCCGAACGGCGCCCGCGTGAACCCCCGATCACCGCTGGCGCGTCTCACCTCTCCCTCGTGGCCGCGGAATTCGGACGCGGGGGCTTTCGTCGATCGGGTCGCGGCGAATCCGTGAACGCCGTTGTCCCCTGGAGCAGGGGGCGGCCCCGCCGACCTCGCATCCCGCTTCCGCCGGCCTCGCGGTTGCGCTACGGTCGCGCCTGCATCCTCGCTAGGACCCCCCATCCCATGACCGCTCCCCGCTTCCTGCTGCACGGCATCTGGCTGTCCGGCCCGACCTACAAGGTCGCGCTCTTCCTCTCGCTCGCCGGCGAGCCATTCGACTTCGAGCTCGTCAACCTGCGCGAGGGCGCGCACAAGGCGCCGGGCTTCGTCGCCCGCCAGCGCTTCGGCCAGGTTCCGCTCCTGGAGGACCGCTCCAACGGCCGCGGGCTGTGCCAGGCGGCTTCGATCCTGGAATACCTGGCCGACGTCACGGGCAGGATGGGCGGCGCCACGCTCGACGAACGCATCGCCGCGCGCGAGTGGATGTTCTGGGACTACGACCGGCTGGCCGTGCCGCTCTACCGCTGCCGCGGCGTGAAGCTCGGCATCCGGCAGGCGCACGAGGCGGTCTTCGAGAACTGGACTGCGGAGGGGAACGCGGCGCTCGCCGTGCTCGACGCCCACCTGAAGGGCCGCGGCTTCCTCGTCGGCGAGGGGCCGACCATGGCCGACATCGACGTCTACGGCTCGGTCGCCTATGCCGAGGCTGGCGGCTTCGACCTCGCCGCCTACCCGGCGGTGCAGGCCTGGATGGCGCGGATCGAGGCGCTGCCTGGTTTCGGCACGGCCGAAGACCTGTTGCCGAAGGAAAGCAGGCTCACCGCATGAGCGATCTCGCCATCAGGCCGGCCCGCGCCGACGACGTCGCGGCCATCGCCGGGCTCCACGCCGAGGACGCGGTCGGCGGGCACGGCGACGTCTGGTCCGACGAGACGCGGCCGGCCTACGAGGCCGCCTTCGCGCGGATCGCGGCGAGCCCGGACATCGCGCTCTTCGTCGCCGAGAAGGAGGGCGCCGTCGTCGGGGCGTTCCAGGTCTGCGCGATCCCCGGCATCGCCGGGCGCGGATCGACGCGGGTGAAGGTCGAGGGCGTCCAGGTGCGCCGCGATCTCCGGTCGGCGGGCATCGGCGCCGCGATGATGGCGGCGGCCGAGGCGTGGGCGCAGGAACGCGGGGCGGCCTTCCTCGAGCTCACCTCGAACGCCACCCGCACGGACGCGCACCGCTTCTACGCCCGGCTCGGCTACAAGCAGAGCCATCTGGGCTTCAAGAAGAAGCTGTGAAGGCTGTACGAGTGGCGTCGAGGAGGTGCTCGGCGGGTAAGCCCAGCCTCCTCCTTCCCTGTAGGGGAAGGTGGCTCGGCGCAGCCGAGACGGATGGGGCGCGCGGAACGCGCGTTCGGCGAAGCCGAAACAGTGCAGGTCTCGACGGCGCGGTGGAGCCCGATTTCCGCTGCGCGGAACACGCCTTCGGCGTGCCCCATCCGTCACCGCGCTTCGCGCGGCGCCACCTTCCCCTACAGGGAAGGAGAAGGCAGCTCGACCTCGAGCGAAGGCGGGGCCGGCGCGGCCCCGCCTTGTGCGCCAGTCACACCGCCTCCAGCTCCGCGAAGGCGCGCACCCACATCGCGCAGACGCCCGAGCGCACGATGTCGTCGGCGCCGAACTCGACGATCGGCACCGGCAGCGCCTTCTCGCGGACCATGGCGATGACCTGGGCGAGACCGGACGTCTCGCGCAGGTCGCACTGGCCGACGTCGCCGTTGATCACGGCGGTGCAGTCCTCGCCGAGCCTCGTGAGGAAGGTCTTCATTTCCTGAAGGGTGGCGTTCTGAGCCTCGTCGAAGAGGATGAAGGCGTCCGACCAGGAGCGCCCGCGCATCACCTCGAAGGGCACCATCTCGATCTCGCCGTTCTTGAGCGCGATGTCGAACGCCCCCCTGCCGATCCGCTCGCGGATGGTCTCGACCACCGGCGCGGCCCAGGGGCCGAATTTCTCCTCGAGCGTGCCGGGAAAGAAGCCGAGCGAGCGGCCGGCGGGAACGTTGGGGCGGGTGAGGATGATGCGACCGATCCGCCTCTGGCGGTAGAGATCGGCGGCGTGGGCGGCGGCGATCCAGGTCTTGCCGGTGCCGGCGGGGCCCAGCACGATCGTCTGCGGGTTGGCCTTGAGGGCGGCGAGGTACGCCGCCTGCGTCGCGTTCAGGGGCTTGATGGGAGCCAGGGTCCGTTCGTGGCCGAACTTTCCGCCGACGAGACCGTCGTGCAGCTCGACGATCTCACCGGACTCGAAGGAGCGACGGGTGCGGCGCTTCTGCTTGTCGTAACGCTTGCTCAAGTGCCTGTCTCCCTTGCGGCGACGCGGGGCCACCACCCCGGGCGCCGCGTCGAAGCGTCCGGAGCGTAAGGCGGGAAGCGGGATGGGGGGCGCGAGGCTCGAATGCGGCCTGGAATCGGGCGGGAGAGCGGATCTGGAAGCGGAGACGAGCCGGAGGCTGCTGGCGCAAGCCGCGATCGCGATTGGGAAGGTCTGTACGACGCTTCACACGATCCTCGTCGGTTCGAGGGGTCCGCTACGAAGAGCAGGATGCCCGATTCGTGTGACAGTTTAGTTCACGATGTCGCAGACGGCGAGTCGGCGCGTGGGCGAGATTGCTCAATCCGTGAGCACGGCCGCGCGGAGCATCGCCTTGAAGCGCGCGAAGGCGCTCCGCGCCATTGCGCCGCGCCCCCGGATCGCGAGCGGCGGCCGATCGTTGGCTGCCGGAGATGTCCGCGTGTGCGGGCAACCCCTCACGAACCCGAGGAGACGATCCGATGGATTGGTCGAACTTCCTGGCGGCGCAGAACGTGATGACGATCGGCGCCTTTCTTCTCATCGCGATCGGCCTGTTCGCGTTCTTCCTGCGCCGCAAGGCGAACCGCGAGGCGGCGTCCAACGCCTTCTCCGGCGACCCGAACCGCTCGGCGCTCGCCCGCAAGGCGGAGCGGACCGACCAGGAGCCGAACGTGCCCCGCGTGACCGAGGAGCAGCGACGCCATCCCGATCCGCGGTGAGGGGACCCGCTCCGTTACCACACCCGCCGCGGCATCCGGAAGGGCAGCAGCATCTGCACCCATCGCTTGGTGAAGCGTGGCATCGAGAGGCTCTCGTGCATGGCGCGCACGTCCTCGCCGAGGAGGCGGGTGGCGATCTCCGAGCGGGTGTAGAAGGGCGTGTCCTCGAAGGTCTTGAGCACCTTCGGCGCGCCGCCGGCGTCCGCGCGGGTCTCGCGCGGCATGCGCCAGATCGCGCCGGGCGGGAGCGCCGCGAGGGGAGGCGTGTCCACGTCGCGCACCGTTCCGTCCCGCCCGATGTCCAGCGCCAGCACCTGGCGCGAGCCGTCGAGCCGGATGACGTCGTAGAGCACGAAAGCGCCGCGCGCGGTGGGCGCCCGCGACCAGTTCCACCAGTCGAAGTCCGCTTCCAGCGGCCGGTCGCCGAAGTTCATGTCGAAATACGCGTCGCCGGAGAAGCTCACGTTCGGGTGCTCGAGCGTCACCTGCGCCCGCGAGGCCGGCGCGATCGGCCACCACATGTGCGCGCCACCCGCGTCGAGCCCGAAGATCTGCGGCGTGATCCCCGAGGGCTCGAGCCGCACCGACCCTTTCAGCCGGCCCGGGATCGGCATCGTGCGCTCGTCGAAGTCGACGACGAGGGCGTCGCCCTCCCAGCGCATCTGCGAGGGGCCGATGGAGAGCGTGGTCGCGTCGCGCGAGAGCGCGTCGCGGCGGCGCTCGGTGAGCGCCCAGCGCTTGTGGCCCCGCCCGTAGAGCACGACGTTCATCGCCGGGAAGTCGTGCGGGTCCGCCGGACGGCCGACCCGCGCGCCCTTGCGGCGCGCCCAGGCGTAGTAGGGCGAGAACACGTTGCCGATGAAGGCGATGATGGTGAGCCCGAGGCTGCCGTCGTCGCTCAGGACGTCGACGTACCACCAGCAGTACCCATCATCCGCGACCGTGCGGTCGAAGCGGAATAGCGGGAGATCAGATGCGCCGCCGTCCAGCCCGAGAGCGCCGCCATCGGCACGCCGGCTCCCGGATGCACGCTCCCCCCCGCCAGGTACAGCCCCGGCAGCTTCGTGCGCGCGCTCGGGCGCTCGAAGCTCGCGTTCCAGCCGTGGCTCGCCCGCCCGTAGAGCGCGCCCCCCGTCCCCGGGAACAGCCGCTCGAAGTCGCTCGGCGTCGTGATCCGCGTCGCCTCCGGGTCGCGCTCCACCGAGAGGCCGAGGCGGGACAGATGCTGAAAGGTCGCCGTCTCGCATGTGGCGATCTCCTCTGGGCTGAAGGGTCTCGTGTCGCCGGTGGCCGGCGCGTTGACGATCATGAACAGCCGCTCCGGCCCGTCCGGGCCGGCGCGGGATTCGTCGAGGCCATGATCGTCCCGGTCCTGTGCGCAGACGTACACCGTGGGCTCGGCGGGCAGGCGGCCGTGCTCGAACACCGCGTCGAACTCGGCCTCGTAGTCGCGCGAGAAGAACACCGTGTGGCGCGAGAGCGGGAAGCCCTGCGTGCGCGCCCGCATCGATACGGTGAGCGCCGAGAGCGAGCGCGCCGCGCGGGCCGCCGGCGGCACCGCGCGGGCCGCCTCGCGGCCGAGGATCCCGTTCGCGATCGCGCCCGCGTCGGCGTTGGCGACGACCGTCGTCGCGGCGATACGCTCGCCGTCCTGCGTCTCGACGCCGGCGACGCGGCCGTGCTCGACGACGATCTCCCGCGCCTCGCGGCCGAACAGGAAGGTCGCGCCCTTTTCCTCGGCGAGCCTGTGCAGCGCGCGCGCGAGGTTCTGCATGCCGCCCTCGACCATCCACACGCCGGATTGCTCGACATGCGCGATCAGCATCAGCGTCGCCGGCGCGAGATAGGGGGAGGAGCCGCAATAGGTGGCGTAGCGGCCGAAGAGCTGCACCAGGCGCGGGTCGCGGAAGAACCCCTCGAGCGCCGGCATCAGGGTGGTGAAGGGGCGAATCGCGAGCAGCCTGTGCGCGCCGAACATGCCCTGGCTCGCCATCAGCTTGGGCAGCGAGGGCTCGGCGGCGCGGATGAAGCTCTCGTCGAGCATGGCGAAGACGTCCGCGGAAGCCTTGCAGAACTCCCGGAAACCCTTGGCGTCCCGCGCGCCCGAGAGCGCGCCGACGGCGTCCGCCGAGCGGTCCACGTCGGTGAAGAGGTCGAGCCGCGCACCCCCGTCCCAGGCGTGCCGGGCCAGCACCTCCGCCTCGCGCAAGGTCACGCGCTCGTCGAGCCGCGCGCCGGCGGCCTCGAAGATCGCGTCGAACACGCCGCGCAGGGTGAAGACGGTCGGACCCGAATCGACGGGTGCGCCGCCGACGAGGATCTGGCGCATCTTGCCACCGGGGGTGGCTTGCCGTTCGAGCACGGTGACGCGCCGACCCGACGCCGCGATCAGCAGCGCCGAGACCAGCCCGGCGATCCCGGCGCCGATCACGACCGTGTGGTCCGTACGAGTGTGGTCCGTCCCTGGGGGTCCGCAGTTCACCGAAGCATCCTGATCGTTGACACGCCCGCAGGCTATGTCAGTCTAGGTTGACAGTCCATACCGACAAATCCGGTTGACGACGCGACGAGACCCGCCTGTGAAGACCCGCCTGGGAGGCACGACGATGAACGCCCGAACCGACGCCGGTACCCGGATCGAGAAGACCCTCGAGGCGGCCATCGCACGCGCAGGCGGGGAGGGGGCGCCGCCCCAGCTCGCCGCCGCGATGCGCTACGCGGTGTTTCCCGGCGGCGCGCGCATCCGCCCGCGGCTCGCGCTCGGCGTCGCCGGCGCCTGCGGCAACGACCAGCCCGGCCTCGCCGCGGCCGCCGCGGCGGCGATCGAGCTGCTTCACTGCGCCTCGCTCGTCCACGACGATCTCCCCTGCTTCGACAACGCCGCGACGCGGCGCGGCAAGATATCGGTGCACTGCGCCTTCGGCGAGTCGCTCGCGGTCCTCGCCGGCGACGGGCTGATCGTGATGGCCTTCGAGATCCTCGCCCGCGCGGGCGTCGAGGCGCCCCACCGGCTCGCGCCGCTCGTGACGACGATCGCCGCTTCGACCGGCATGCCCAACGGCATCGTGGCGGGCCAGGCCTGGGAGAGCGAGCCCGAGATCGACCTGTCGCAGTATCATCGCGCCAAGACCGGCGCGCTCTTCTCCGCCGCGACCCGCGCCGGCGCGCTCGCCGCGGGCGGTGATCCGGACGCATGGCGCCCGCTCGGGGAGTTCCTCGGCGAGGCCTACCAGGTGGCCGACGACCTGCACGACATCGCCTCCGACGCCGCCGACATCGGCAAGCCCACGGGCCAGGACGCCGCGCACGGCCGCGCCAGCGCCGCCGCGCTGCTCGGCGTCGACGGCGCGATCGACCGGCTCGACGCGCTCGTCGCCGACGCGATCGCCTCGATCCCGCCCTGCGCGGGCGCCGCCGAGCTCAAGGCCGTGATTCGCGTCGCGGCCGAGCGCTTCGTGCCCAAGAGCCTCGCGCGCGTCGCCGCCTGAGGCGGGGAGAGACCGACTCACGCGCGACCCAACGTGGACACGGGCCCGATGCGCCTGCCCGACTTCGTGCTCGCGATCCGCGACCGGCTCCTCGCCGCGCCGCGGTTCCAGGCCTTCGCCGAGCGCTTCCCGCTCTTCCGGCCCGTCGCCCGGCGGCGGGCGGAGGAGCTGTTCGACATCGTCGCCGGCTTCGTCTACTCGCAGACGCTGCTCGCCTGCCTGCGGCTCGACCTGTTCGAGATGCTGCGGGGCAAGCCGCTGGCGCTCCCCGAGATCGCCGCGCGCACCGGCCTGCCGGAGGAGGGCGCGCGCCGCCTGGTCGAGGCCGCCGCCGCGATCGGCCTCCTCCAGGCGCGCGCGAAGGGGCGATTCGGCCTCGGCCGGCACGGCGCCGCGCTGCTCGGCAACCCCGCCATCGCGCCGATGGCGCTGCACCATCCGCTCCTCTACGAGGACCTCGCCGATCCCGTCGCCTGCCTGAAGCGCGGCCCCGGCGGCGGCGCGCTGGCGCGCTACTGGGCCTATGCCCGCGAGGCCGCCCCCGACGCCCTCGCCGACGAGGCGATCGCCCCCTACACGGACCTGATGGCGGCCTCCCAGCCCATGGTGGCGCGCCAGATCCTCGACGCCTACGACGTCTCGCAGCACACGCGGCTGATGGACGTCGGCGGCGGCGCCGGCGCCTTCCTCAGGGAAGCCGCGGCTCGCGCACCGAAGACCGAGCTCGTCCTGTTCGATCTCCCCGCCGTCGCCCGCGCCGCCGAATCACGTTTCGCGGAATGGGGCCTGTCCGGGCGCGTGCGGGCGCAGGGCGGCAGCGTCTTCACCGATTCGTTGCCCACGGGCGCCGACGTGATCTCGCTCGTCCGCATTCTCCACGATCACGACGACGCCGAGGCGCTGGCGATCCTGAAGGCGGTGCGCGCCGCGCTGCCCGAGGGCGGCACGCTTCTCGTCGGCGAGCCGATGTCCGACACGCCCGGCGCGCGTGCCGTCACCCAGGCCTATTTCGGCCTCTACCTCTTCGCCATGGGCTCCGGACGCCCGCGGACGCCCGCGGAAAACGCCGATCTCCTGAGGCGCGCGGGCTTCTCCGGGTCGCGCTTCGTACGAACCCGGATGCCGCTCGTCGCGAGCCTGATCGTGGCCACGGTTTGAGCGTCAGGAAGGCCTGCAGCCCGGGACACGGGAGGTCAGGACTACTCGCATCGGGTGTTGGTTTAGATTGACATCAAAGACTGTCAGGCTAGATTGACATACATAAGCAAGAGGCTCGGAACAGGGAGGGCCAGAGGATGTCAGTCACAACCGCAGTCGTTCTCCACGAGCCCGAGCGCCTGAGCCTCGAGCAGGTCGTCCTCGACGCCCCCGGTCCGGAGGACGTCGTCGTCGCGATCGCCTTTTCGGGCATCTCCACCGGCACCGAGCGCCTCCTCTATACGGGCCGCATGCCCGCCTTTCCCGGAATGGGCTACCCGCTGGTGCCCGGCTACGAGTCGGTCGGACGCGTCGTCGAGGCCGGTCCGCACAGCGGGCTTTCGGTGGGGCAGGGGGTCTACGTCCCCGGCGCGCGCTGCTACGGCGAGATCCGCGGCCTCTTCGGCGGCGCCGCCGCGCGGCTGGTGAGCCCCGGAGCGCGGCTCACGCCGCTCCCCGACGCCTTCCTCGATCGGGAGGACGGCCTCGCCCAGGGCACGCTTCTCGCGCTCGCCGCCACCGCCTGGCACGCCGTCGAGATCGCCGGCGAGACGCCGGACCTGATCGTCGGCCACGGCGCGCTCGGCCGGCTGATCGCGCGCATCGCGGTCCTGAAGGGCGGCGCCCCGACGGTGTGGGAGATGAACCCCGCCCGCGCCGAAGGCGCGCAGGGGTATCGGGTGGTCGAATCGGCCGCCGACCCGCGGCGCGACTACCGCGCCATCGTGGACGTCTCCGGCGACGGCGGCCTCCTCGACACCCTGATCTCGCGCCTCGCCCCCCGCGGCGAGGTGGTGCTCGCGGGCTTCTATTCGGAGCCGCTGAGCTTTTCGTTTCCCCCGGCCTTCATGAGGGAGGCGCACATCCGCATCGCGGCCGAATGGCAGCGTGCGGACCTCGACGCGACGGTGTCCGCCGTCGCCTCGGGAGCGCTCTCGCTCGACGGCCTGATCACCCACCGCGAGGACGCCTCGGATGCGGCGCGGGCCTACCGCACCGCCTTCGAGGACGCCTCGTGCCTGAAGATGATCCTGGACTGGAGGCGCCTCTCATGAACGCCGTGACCCCCATCGAGCAGAGCCCCCCCGACAAGAAAGAGACGCAGATCATCGCGATCTACGGCAAGGGCGGCATCGGCAAGAGCTTCACGCTCGCCAACCTCAGCTACATGATGGCCCAGCAGGGCAAGCGCGTGCTGCTGATCGGCTGCGACCCCAAGAGCGACACGACCTCGCTGCTCTTCGGCGGCAAGGCCTGCCCGACGATCATCGAGACGTCTTCCAAGAAGAAGCTCGCCGGCGAGGACATCTCGATCTCGGACGTCTGCTTCAAGCGCGACGGCGTCTTCGCCATGGAGCTCGGCGGGCCCGAGGTCGGCCGCGGCTGCGGCGGGCGGGGCATCATCCACGGCTTCGAGCTGCTGGAGAAGCTCGGCTTCCACGATTGGGGCTTCGACTACGTGCTGCTCGACTTCCTCGGCGACGTGGTCTGCGGCGGGTTCGGCCTGCCGATCGCCCGCGACATGTGCCAGAAGGTGATCGTCGTCGGCTCGAACGACCTGCAGTCGCTCTACGTCGCCAACAACGTCTGCTCCGCGGTTGAGTATTTCCGCAAGCTCGGCGGCAATGTCGGCGTCGCCGGCCTCGTGATCAACAAGGACGACGGCACCGGAGAGGCGCAGGCCTTCGCCGAGGCGGTCGGCATCCCGGTGCTCGCGGCGATCCCCGCGCACGAGGACATCCGCCGCAAGAGCGCCAACTACGAGATCATCGGCCGCCCCGGCGGCGAGTGGGCCTCGCTGTTCGAGCAGCTCGGAATGGCGGTCGCCGAGGCGCCGCCGATGCACCCGACTCCGCTCACCCCGGAAGGCCTCCTCGACCTGTTCTCGTCCGAGACCACGGGCCGCGACGTCGTGCTCGTCCCCGCGTCCTACGAAGACATGTGCGGCGTCGACGCCGTGACGAAGCCGTCCCTCGAAATCGTCTACGACGCCTGAGCCGGGGGGAGATCGATGACCACCATCCTCGACGACACGCCCCGCAGGACGACCACGCTCATCTCGACCGTGGAGCGCAAGTCCGTGGAGAGCCCCTCCGCAGCCGCGGCGTCGCCTGCGCCGGGGTCGATCGAGGCGGCGGGATCGGGCTGCCACGGCGGCGCCGAGACGATGCGCGCCGCCGCCCGCGCCGCCGGGCTGAACGAGACGCTCGAGCAATACGCGCAGGATTACCCCAAGGGCCCGCACGACCAGCCGCAGTCCATGTGCCCGGCCTTCGGCTCGCTCCGGGTCGGCCTGCGCATGCGCCGCACGGCGACGATCCTCTCGGGCTCGGCCTGCTGCGTCTACGGCCTGACCTTCACGTCGCACTTCTACGGTGCGAAGCGCACGGTCGGCTACGTGCCCTTCAACTCCGAGACGCTCGTCACCGGCAAGCTGTTCGAGGACATCCGCGACGCCGTGCACGACATGGCGGACCCGGCGCTCTACGACACGATCGTCATCACCAACCTGTGCGTCCCCACCGCCTCGGGCGTGCCGCTGCGGCTCCTGCCGGACACGATCAACGGGGTGCGCATCATCGGCATCGACGTGCCGGGCTTCGGCGTGCCGACCCATGCCGAGGCGAAGGACGTGCTCGCAGGCGCGATGCTGAAGTTCGCGCGCACCGAGGCCGAGCAGGGACCGGTCCAGGCCCCCCGCGGCGGCCGCTCGGAGCGCCCGACGGTGACGCTGCTCGGCGAGATGTTCCCGGTCGATCCGGTCACGATCGACGCGCTGCTCGAGCCCATGGGTCTCGCCGCCGGTCCCGTCGTGCCCACCCGGGAATGGCGCGAGCTCTATTCCGCGCTCGACTGCGCGGCGGTCGCGGCGATCCATCCCTTCTACACGGCCTCGATCCGCGAGCTCGAGGCGGCGGGCCGTCCGGTCGTCGGCTCGGCCCCGGTCGGCCGCGACGGCACGGCCGCCTGGCTCGAGGCCGTCGGCAAGGCGGCGGGCGTCGATCCCGCGCTGATCGAGGCGGCCGTGGCCGCCGCGCTCGCGCCGATCGAGGCGGCGCTCGCGGCGAAGCCCATCGCCGGCAAGATCACGCTCTCCGGTTACGAGGGCTCGGAACTGCTCGTCGCGCGCCTGCTGATCGAGAGCGGCGCGGACGTGCCCTATGTCGGGACCGCCTGCCCGAAGACGAAGTGGGCGGAGGCGGATCGCGCCTGGCTCGAGGCGCGCGGCGTCACCGTGCGCTTCCGCGCCTCGCTCGAGGACGACCTCGCGGCGATGCACTACCATCGCCCGGATCTCGCGGTGGGCACGACCCCGGTCGTGCAGAAGGCCAAGGCCGCGGGCATCCCGGCCCTCTACTTCACCAACCTCATCTCGGCGCGCCCGCTGATGGGCGCGGCCGGCGCCGGCTCGCTCGCCCAGGTCGTCAACGCCGCCATCGCCGGCAAGTCCCGCATGGACGGGATGAAGGCCTTCTTCGAGGGCGTCGGCGAGGGCGACACCGCCGGCATCTGGGAGGGCGACCCGATCTCCCGCCCGGGCTACCGCGACCGCTACCGCAAGCAGCGCGAGGCGATCCAGCGCCAGCGCGCCAAGGCCGAAGCACCGACCGGGGAGATGATCTGATGCTCGTCCTCGATCACGATCGCGCCGGCGGCTACTGGGGCTCCGTCTACGTCTTTACCGCGATCAAGGGTCTGCAGGTCATCGTCGACGGCCCGGTGGGCTGCGAGAACCTGCCCGTCACCGCGGTGCTGCACTACACCGACGCGCTTCCCCCGCACGAGCTGCCGGTCGTCGTCACCGGCCTCGCCGAGGAGGAGCTCGGCCAGACCGGCACCGAGGGCGCCATGAAGCGCGCCCATGCCGCCCTCGACCCGGACCTCCCCTCGGTGGTGGTGACCGGCTCGATCGCCGAGATGATCGGCGGCGGCGTCACGCCGGAAGGCACCAACATCAAGCGCTTCCTGCCGCGCACGATCGACGAGGACCAGTGGCAGAGCGCCAACCGCGCCATGCTCTGGCTGTGGCGCGAGTTCGGGCCGAAGAAGGTGAAGCCCGTCAAGCCCACGCCCGAGGGCGCCAAGCCCAAGGTCAACATCGTCGGGCCGATATACGGCACCTTCAACACCTGGTCCGACCTCGCCGAGATCCGCCGGCTGATCGAGGGGATCGGCGCGGAGGTCAACATGACCTTCCCGCTCGGCTCCCACGTCGCCGACGTGCCCAAGCTCTCCGAGGCCCAGGTCAATGTCTGCCTGCACCGCGAGTACGGGCGGCTGCTCTGCGAGGCGCTGGAGCGGCCCTGGCTGATGGCCCCGATCGGGCTCAACGCCACGACCGCGTTCCTCCGGGCTCTGGGCGAGCAGCTGGGCCTCGATCCGGAGCCGTTCATCGCGCGCGAGAAGCACACCACGATCAAGCCGATCTGGGACCTCTGGCGCTCGGTGACGCAGGACTTCTTCGCGACCGCGAGCTTCGCGATCGTCGCCAACGAGACCTATGCCCGCGGCATCCGCAAGTTCCTCGAGGACGAGATGGGCCTGCCCTGCGCCTTCGCGGTGGAGCGCAAGCCCGGCGGAAAGACCGACAATGCCGAGGTGCGCCGCCTCTGCCACGAGAAGCCGCCGCTCGTCATGCTCGGCTCCTTCAACGAGCGCATGTATCTCGCCGAGAAGGGCGGACGCTCCGCCTTCATCCCCGCGAGCTTCCCCGGCGCGATCATCCGCCGGCACACGGGCACGCCGTTCATGGGCTACGCGGGCGCGACCTACCTGATCCAGGAGGTCTGCAACGCGCTCTTCGACGCGCTCTTCCACATCCTGCCGCTCGGCCAGGACCTCGACCGCGTCGAGGCCACGCCCTCGCGGCTCGAGCGTCCGCTCCCCTGGGAGCGCGAGGCCAAGCAGATGCTCGACCGCATGATCGAGGACTACCCGATACTGGTGCGGATCTCCGCGGCCAAGAGGCTGCGGGACGCGGCCGAGCGCGGCGCCCGCCGCGCCGGCGAGGACCAGGTGACCACTCAGAGGCTGGCGCAGGCGCGCGCAGCCCTCGGCGAAGGAGAATTCGCATGAACGGTTCGACCATCGACCAGGGCTTCTCGAGCAATCTCGGCGCCCAGCTCGCCACCGGCCTCGCCTCGGATACCGCGCGCCGCGAGGTGCTCGCCGCGCGCAAGGGCGACGCCCTGGAGTACCGGCTGATCCTGGCCGGCCTGCTCCCCGTCTTCCTCGTCATCGAGGTCGCATCGCGGCTGTTCCCCATGCGCGGAACGAACGCGGCGCGGACGACGACGCGGGGCTCGATCTGGGAGGAGGCGAAAGCCGCCGCCTGCCGGGCCGTCCCGCTGGCCTTCATGGGCTAGCACACGATCACGGTCGCGGAGCGCGAGGCCGGATCCGATCGGATCGGTCGGAGCTCCGGGACGGCGAATTCCGCCGACGTCTTCCGACGCCGACGGAGGCAGCCGTGGGATCAACCCACGGTGTCCAGGCCGCGGGACCATTCGCGGCCAGCCTATGACTCATGACCAGGAGGTTACAATGGCAGAGTCGACACCCGTCAGGGGAACGCTGACGGGCCTCACGGAAGGCGAAGCGAAGGAATTCCACTCGATTTTCATGTCGAGCTTCATCGCCTTCACCGTGATCGCCCTGATCGCCCACATCCTCGCTTGGATGTGGCGCCCGTGGCTCCCCAGCGCCGAGGGCTACGCCGCGGCCGATACCGCGACGCAGTATCTCGCGTCCATCACCCCGTTCATCGGGTAGGAGGTTCATCATGTGGCGAGTTTGGCTGTTGTTCGATCCGCGTCGCACGCTGATCGCACTGTTCACGTTCCTCTTCACCCTGGCGCTGCTGATTCACTTCATCCTGCTGTCCACCGACCGGTTCAACTGGCTCGAAGGACCGCAGGCCAACGTGATCACGGTGCCGCAGAACTCCCCGATGCCCGGCTGACGCCGGCCGGCCGCCTCAGTCACTGAGGCCCTCGCGAACGGGACGGGCGCGCGCTCGCGCCTCCGCCCCGTTCGCTTTCCGCTTCGCACCCGCGCGGCGGCGCGTTTCGCTCGAACGCTCCCACGATGGGGGAATACACATGTCCATGCTCAGCTTCGAGAAGAAGTACCGCGTTCGCGGCGGGACCCTGATCGGAGGAGATCTCTTCGACTTTTGGGTCGGCCCGTTCTACGTCGGCTTCTTCGGCGTCACCACGATCTTCTTCTCCGTCCTCGGCACCGGCCTGATCGTCTACGGCGCCGCGCTCGGTCCCACCTGGAACATCTGGCAGATCTCGATCGATCCGCCGGATCTCAGCTACGGCCTCGGTTTCGCCCCTCTCAAGGAGGGCGGGCTCTGGCAGCTCATCACCATCTGCGCGCTCGGCGCCTTCGGCTCGTGGGTCGGACGGCAGGCCGAAATCGCGCGCAAGCTCGGCATGGGCTACCATGTGCCGATCGCCTTCTCCGTCGCCGTCTTCGCGTACTTCTCTCTCGTCGTGATCCGCCCGGTCCTGCTGGGCGCCTGGGGGCATGGTTTTCCTTACGGAATTTTCAGCCATCTCGATTGGGTCTCGAACGTCGGCTACCAGTACCTGCATTTCCACTACAATCCGGCTCATATGATCGCCGTGACGTTCTTCTTCACGACGACGCTCGCGCTGTCGATGCACGGCGGGCTCGTGCTCTCCGCCGCCAACCCGCCCAAGAACGATCGGGTGGTCAAGACGGCCGAGCACGAGAACACCTACTTCCGCGACATCATCGGCTGGTCGATCGGAACGCTGGGCATCCATCGCCTCGGCCTGTTCCTGGCGCTCTCCGCCGGATTCTGGAGCGCGGTGTGCATCATCATCAGCGGCCCCTTCTGGAGCCGTGGCTGGCCGGAATGGTGGGGCTGGTGGCTCAATCTTCCGATCTGGTCGTGAGGAGGTCACGTCATGGCCGATTATCAGAACATCTTCACCCAGGTCCAGGTGCGCGGGCCGGCCTATGCCGGCGTCCCCATCGCCCGGGGTCCCTGGGTCCGCTCGAACAAGCCGGGCTTCGTCCACATCCTCGGGCGCATCGGTGACGCGCAGGTCGGGCCGGTCTATCTCGGCTGGCTCGGGCTCGCCTCCCTCCTGTGCGGCTTCATCGCAATCGAGATCATCGGGCTCAACATGTGGGCCTCGGTGAACTGGAACCCGATCGAGTTCGTCCGTCAGCTGCCCTGGCTCGCGCTCGAGCCGCCGGCGCCGGCCTACGGCCTGTCGCTCCCGCCGCTCAACGAAGGCGGATGGTGGCTGCTCGCGGGCTTCTTCCTCACCGCCTCGATCCTGCTCTGGTGGCTGCGGGTCTATCGTCGGGCGCGCATGCTCGGCATGGGCACGCACATCGCATGGGCCTTCGCCGCGGCGATCTGGCTCTACCTCGTGCTCGGCTTCATCCGGCCGGTGATGATGGGCTCCTGGGGCGAGGCCGTGCCCTTCGGCATCTTCCCGCACCTCGATTGGACGGCCGCGTTCTCGATCCGCTACGGCAACCTGTTCTACAACCCGTTCCACGCGCTCTCGATCGTGTTCCTCTACGGCTCGACGCTGCTCTTCGCCATGCACGGTGCGACCGTGCTCGCCACGACCCGCTACGGCGCCGAGCACGAGGTCGAGCAGATCATCGACCGCGGCACGGCCTTCGAGCGCGGCGGCCTGTTCTGGCGCTGGACCATGGGCTTCTGCGCCACCGCGGAATCCATCCACCGCTGGGCCTGGTGGTTCGCCGTCCTCACGCCGATCACCGGCGGCATCGGCATCCTGCTGACCGGCACCGTGGTCGACAATTGGTACCTGTGGGCGGTCAAGCACGGCGTCGCGCCGCCGACCCCCGTCGCCTATCCGGTCCTCCCCGACCCGCTGAGCCTGATCGGAGGCGCCCAATGAACGATCGAACCGCATGGAGCAATTTCTGGCTCGGCATGGGCGGCGCCGTCGCCGTCGTGGTCGGGATCGGGATCGCCTCCACCTTCGAATGGCCCGACACCGAGTCGGTCCAGAGCGGCTATCGCGGCAACGGCATGGTTCAGATCTACAACCAGGTCTCGCTCGCGAACCAGGTCGCGCAGACCGAGTTCCCGGAGCCCGAGCCGCTCATCGAGCCGGCCGGCCTCCTGGCCTCGGAGATCTACGAGAACGTCCAGGTCCTGGGCCATCTCGACGTCAGCGACTTCAACCGCCTGATGCTGTCGATCTCGAACTGGGTGGCGCCGGAGCAGCAATGCTCCTACTGCCACGCGGAGGACGAGGCCCTGTCGTCGGACTCGCTCTACACCAAGCGCGTCGCCCGGCGCATGATCCAGATGACGATGAACATCAACGAGAACTGGAACGAGCACGTCATGCCCACGGGCGTGACCTGCTACACCTGCCATCGCGGGCAGAACGTTCCGGACAACATCTGGTTCGAAGAGCCGGGCCAGTGGCAGATGACCGGCCTCGTCGGCAACCCGGCGCAGCAGAACATGCCGTCCGAGACGGCTGGCCTGTCGTCGCTGCCCTTCGATCCGCTGGTCAGCTTCCTGTCGCAGGATCCCGAAGAGATCCGCGTCGCCGGCGACACCGCTCTGCCGACGGGCAACCGCACGTCGATCAAGCAGACGGAGTGGACCTACAGCCTGATGATGCACATGTCGACGTCGCTCGGCGTGAACTGCACCTACTGCCACAACAGCCGCTCGTTCAGCGACTGGGAGCAGAGCCCGCCGCAGCGCACGACGGCCTGGCACATGATCAGGATGACTCAGGAAATGAATCAGGAATACCTGATCCCGCTCGGCCCGGAATACCCGCACGAGCGTCTGGGTCCCCTCGGCGACGCGCCGAAGGTCAACTGCACCACCTGCCACCAGGGCGCCTACAAGCCGCTCTACGGCTACGAGATGCTGAAGGACTATCCGTCCCTCGCGTCGTTCGGCCCGCCCGAGCTGCAGCAGCCGCCCATGCCGATGGACGGCGAGGCGCCCGCCACCAGCCAGTGAGGAGGGACCGCGGCATGATCATGACCATCGTCGAAAGCGGGGGCAGGCTCCCCAAGGGAGCATCGGCCGCGGTCTTCGCCATGCTGGCCTACGTCGCGGCGGCGAGCATCGTCGCCGGGATCGGGGATCTGGGGGCCGGCCTCCTGGTCCTCGCCATGGGCGGGGTCGCCGTCGGGATCGTCGACTACGTGATGTGGCGCGACGTCTCCAAGGACACCTCGGCCGCGCGGGCGCCGCTCGGGGCTTATGTCCTCGGCGGTCCGGAAGTCGCAGGCGGGCCCGAGACGCCGGCCGCGGCCGGCCATTTCGATCCGATCCGCACCGAGGGGCCGGCGCACGCGCCGGTCTCCGCTCCGGTCGCCGAGACCGTCTCGGTCCCGGCTTCCGCATCGGCTTCGAGCGCGCCGCCGCCGGCCGCGAACGACGCGACCACCGCTCCGACGGCTCCCTCGACGACCCCGTCCGCTGGGGCGGAGGTCGTGGCCGCGGTCGTCGCCGCGGCGAAGGACGCCGCGCCGGAGGAGAAGGCCGACGCCGTCGGGGCCCGTCCCCCGGCGCTCGCCGCCCCGAGCGGGGCGGCGGACGATCTCAAGCGCATCAACGGCATCGGCCCCGCGAACGAGGCCAAGCTGAACGCGCTCGGGATCTACCACTACGACCAGATCGCCGCCTGGGACGACGCGCAGGCCCGCTGGGTCGGCGCCTACCTGGCCTTCCCGGGCCGCATCGAGCGTGAGGACTGGGTCGCCCAGGCCCGCGCTCTCGCCGGCTCGAAGGCCACGGCCTGAGCCGGCGGCGTCCGGCTCCCGGCCGGACGCTCCGCGCGCCGACGCGGCGCGGGTGAATCGGACATGTGACGAGCGAGCGAAACGAAGACGCCGCCGGCCCGAGAGGGGCGGCGGCGTCTTCGTGTCGGGTGGGCGGCGTTCGCGCTGGCCTTCAGAGGGCCCGCTCGAGCACCAGCTCGCCGCGCGGACCCTGGAGCGTCAGCCGCGGCCCCTCCGTGTCCCAGCGCTGGGCCGCGCGCAGGGCTTCGAGGAAGCCGCGCTCCTTCTGCATCTCCGCGGAGGCGCACTCGCGCCGGGTGAGCGCGAACGGGCCGACCGCGAGACCCTGCTCGCGCAGGGGATAGGCGGTGGCCGAATAATTGTTGCAGCCCGAAAAGCCGCGAATGCGCAGCGTCTCGTCGAGCGTCATCGCGGGGCGCTCGCCCTCGTAGGCGCGTCCGTTGAGGCTCACCGCCTCGAAGGTGACGCCGAGCGGAAATTGCTTGGGCATCATCGGCGGCGGAACCTGGGGCTGCTGCTGTTGCTGGCCCGGGTCGGGCATGCCGAACCCCTGCGACTGCGCCCGCGCCTGCGGCGTCTGGGCGAGCGTGACGGCGAGTGTGGCCGCGAGGGCGGCGGATACGCTGAGGGCCGCGATGCGCCACGAATTCATCGAAAGAAGCTCCCGAACCTGTTCACGGGCGGGACCATACGCAGGCCGAACGGGCGGCGCAAGAAAATGCGCGCGGCGCGTGATCCGGGAGGCGCGACCTCCCGTAAGCCTGAGTGAAGTTCGGTCATGAGCTTCCTTCCCGCGGCGCTTCCCTTCCCGCGCGCGTCGCGTACTTTCAGAGCCGCCCCTCACGGGGCGGCCTTTTTTTGCCGCGCCGCGCAGCCTGGCGCGTCAGCCGAGGCGGGCCTCGAGGCGCGCGAGGAGGGGGTTCTCCGCCCGGAACAGGTAATCGAGGCTGCGCACGGTGACGTCGCAGGCGCCCAGCCCGGCCAGCGTGTCGACGAGCGCGAACACCGCGTCGGCGGGGCAGTGCAGGACGAGCTCCGGCGCGCGCGCCCCGTACGGCGCGCGGGCGCCGAGCGCCTCCGCCACGGCGATCGCCTCGGCGGTGTCCGCGTCCTCGACCCGCGCGCGGATCTCGCGCGTCGTCCGCGCCGCCTCCTCCGCCGCGATCCGGCCGAGAATCGTGCGCACGGCAGCACGCGGCCCCTCGCTCCAGGACGCGCGGAGCGAGGCGACGAGGTTCGCCTCCGAGCGCAGGATGACGCCGTCTTCGAGCACCTTCAGCGCATTGGCGGCGAGCGTGGAGCCGGTGGTGGTGATGTCCACCACGATCTCCGCGGCCCCGGCCGCCGGCGCGCCTTCGGTGGCGCCGAGCGATTCGACGATGCGGTAGTCGGCGAGGCCGTGCGCGGCGAAGAAACGGCGCGTCAGCGTCACGTACTTGGTCGCGACCCGCATCTTGCGGCCCTGCCGCACCCGCAGGTCGACCGCGACCTCGTCGAGGTCGCTCATCGTGCGCACGTCGATCCAGGCCTGCGGGGCGGCGACGACGACGTTGGCCTGCCCGAAGCCGAGCGGGGTGAGCAGCGCCACGCTCGTATCCGCATCGGCGATCTGCTCGCGCACGAGATCCTCGCCGGTGACGCCGAGATGGGCCTGGCCGGTAGCGAGCTGGGTCGTGATCTCGCTCGCGGAGAGGAACTTCACGGCCACCCCGGGAAGGCCGGGGATCACGCCGTGATAGTCGCGCGCGCCGCGGCTCTGCTGGAAGGCGAGGCCGGCGCGGGCGAAGAAGGCGGTGGCGTTCTCCTGCAGCCGGCCCTTGGAGGGCACGGCGATGACGAGCGGCTCGGTCATGCGCTCTCTCCGTCCCGGTCGATGGCCGCGTCGGGCGCCGGCCCGTCGGTCAGCGCGGCCGCGATCCGGTCGAGCCAGAACGAGCAGCCGATCGCCGGAAGCGGCTCGGCCGCGCCGAGATGGGCGAGCAGGCGGTCGTAGCGCCCGCCGCCGACGACGGGTCGCGGATCGTCCGTGCCCGCGGCGGAGGCCTCGAAGATGAAGCCGGTGTAGTAGTCGAGGTTGCGCGCGAAGTCGGCGCGGAAGCACAGGGCCCCGAGATCGACGCCCCGCGCGGCGAGGAAGCCGGCGCGCTCCTCGAACAGGCCGAGCGCGGGGCCGATCGAGAGGCCGGCGGCGCGGGCGAGCTCGCGCAGCTGCGCGGCCGCCTGGTCCGGGTCTCCGGCGATGGCGAGATAGCGGCGCAGCACGGCGCGCGCCTCTGCGCCCAGCCCCGCCCCGCGCCGGCCGGCGCGGGCGAGGAAGCGCTCGGCGATCTCGCCGGCCGAGCGCCCGCCCACCGTGGAGATGCCGGCGATGGCGAGCACGTCCTCTACGAAGGCATGCGCCGCCTGCGGATCCTGGCCCTCGAGCGCGGCGAGGAGGCCCGCGTGCTCGACGAAGGCGGGCTCGGACGCGTCGGCGAGAACGGCCTCGGCGCGCCCGGAGACGATGGCGCGGACGAGCCGGCTCTTCGCCGCGGGCGCGACGCCGAGCGCGTCGACGAGCGCCTCCAGCAGCCCCACGTCGCCGAGCTTCACGCCCGCATGCGCGACGCCCAGTGCCTCCAGCGCCTCGAGCGCCAGCGCCAGGACCTCCGCGTCCGCGGCGGCGACGTCGCGCCGGCCAATCGACTCGACGCCCGCCTGTCGGAACTCGCCGGTCTCGCCGGCGCGCAGCCGGAACACCGGCCCGTGATAGCAATAGGCTCCCGACGCGGGCCCGCGCGCGGCGAGATGCGCCCTGCAGACCGGGATCGTGTATTCCGGCCGCAGGCACAGCTCGACGCCGTTCGCGTCGGTGGTGACGAACATGCGCCGGCGGATGTCCTCGCCCGACAGGTCGAGGAACACGTCGGCCGGCTGCAGCACCGGCGGCTCGAGCGGCGCGTAGCCCTCGCGGTCGAAGAGGCCGAGGAGAATCTCCCCGGCGCGGATCTCGTGGTGGTTCATGCTCCCGCTCCCAGCGGGACGTCTAGCAGCGCGCGGCGCACGTGGGAACGGGGATTTGTGCGGGAGGGTGAACGGTTCGCGTCGGTCCCGGCTGCGATGCGCGGGCTCGCTCCCGGCCGCTTCGGCGGCTCGCCCCATTTCGATGCTGGATAGTGACGAATCTCGACTATTCCGAACCGTGGCGGTCGTGCGATCGTGTCGGCGTTCGATTCGGCAGCGACTCGGCGGGGGAGCCAAACGTGTACGGTCCAACCATGCTCGCAAGGACGATGTCGCGTCCACGTCCGGATCGAGCCGGCGTCCTGCGGAACTACCACTCGCGAAGCGATCATCACTCGAAAGTGGCCTGCCTCGGGGTCGTGCTGGACTTGATGAGGACGTGCACGCTTCTGCGCACGCACGCGGCCGAGGGCCGGGTCGCATTCGGCGTGAACCACAAGATGAGCGACTTCCGCAACAGGCGCTCGAAGAAGCTCGACCTCGTCATTCATACCCCGTCGTCGACTCCCGGCGCGCGGGGTCGGTCGCTGGCCGACCTCTTCGCGCGGGAAGACGTGCTCCTCGACCCCGCCGAGAAGGCCGCTCTCGACGCGCTCCCGGCGCTCCGTGAGGCGCCCGTGGGCGGCGTTTTGCTCGCGCTCGAGGCCAAGGCCTGTATGACCGAGCACCAGAAGGCCCTCCCGAGGCTCTACGACGAGCTCAATTCCAGCCATCTGACGGTCCACGGCGCACACGACGGCGCGATCGCATGCGGCTTTCTCATGATCAACGCCGCCGGCACGTTCGTTTCGCCCGGCCGGAACGCCGCAGGCTCCGGCGCCGAGGTCGTCGTTACCCGTCATGTCCAGCCACGGGCGACGGAGCTCGTCATCGGGAAGGCCCGCGAGCTGCCTCGCCGGTCGAGTCCGGCCGGCGAGGGGTACGACGGCTTCGCGATCGTCGTCGTCGATTGCCCCAACGACGGCTCGCTGGTACGGCTCCTCGATCGTCCTCCGGCTCCCCCGCACGGTGACGACTACCACTACACATCGATGATCGATCGTGTGGCCGGCCTATACTCGGTTCGGTTCGCGCAGATTTGACAGTCGCCGGCGCAGCCGGTCTCCGTCGGCCAGCTCGCATTCCCACACGACTAGAACCCGAATGCCGCGTCGCCGGAGTTCGACGATCTTTCGGGCATCGCGACGGCGGTTGTCCGCGAACTTCTGCGTCCAGAACGCCGCATTGTTCTTCGGCGTCGTCGCTCGGCGACATCCAGTATGGTGATGCCAGTAGCACCCGTTCACGAAGATCGCCCATCCGCGCCTCTTGTTCGCGAAGTCCGGCGATCCGGGGAGTGTGCGCACGTTGCGCCGGTACGCGAGGCCGACGGAGCGGAGCATCCTCGCGAGCGCTTCTTCGGGAGCCGTGTTGCGTTGCCTGACGCGCCGCATCAGCGCGCTGCGCCGTTCATCGGTTTCCACGTGTCACGCCGCCAGTGCAGCCCCGCGCTCGCCACGCTGAGCGGCGAGGTGGCTCCGCACGGCCTCCAGGAATCCCGGCGCGAAACGCAGAGAGGAAGCCTCGGCACGACCCAGGAAACCGGCCGTCCCCCGCACCGAAAGGGGTGTCCCGGGATGTTCGAGGAATTTTTCGAGGGGTTCTCGATCGAGGAACACCGGGAGCGAGCCGATTCCCACCGCGTGCCGACAGCGACCGTCGAAGCGAGCCGCTCGCGGCCAGGACTTCCTATGCGACGGCCAAGGAAGATCGCGGCCGGCGTCGTAGAGACGCGGAGTACGCAGCCGCTCGCCGAGCCATGCGGCAACCGGCACGGAAACGGCGTTTCCGACGAGCGACCATCGAAGCGTCGCGCGGGCGACCTCCTCGGCCGGCTTCGTCCAATCCGCTGGAAAGCCCTGCAGCCGCTCGGCGTCCCGGAGGTCCGGCTTGACGATCGTACCGTTGGTCCGAAGGATCGCGGGCGGCGAGGGAATGCCCACCGTGGACCCGTTCTTCAGCGTCGGCACGGCATCGGGCGCCCATCCCAGCCCACGCGTGCCCTCCGTCCAGTAGAAGCCGTGCGCATGGGAGCGCAGGCTCGTCACCGTGGACGGCATCGCCACGTCGCCCTCGAAGAGGACGTCCGCCGGATCGAGATCGTTCTTCGTCGCGACGAAGAACACCCGCTCGCGCCTCTGATGAAGGAACGCCTGTGAGTTGATCGTCCTGTAGGCCCACCTGTATCCGCGGTCCTCGAACGCGCTCGCGAGATGGTGCATCGCCGCGCCCTGATCGAGCGAGAGCATGAAGGACACGTTCTCGAGAACGACGACGGGAACTCCCGTCCTGTCCAGGAGCCTGAACACGTGCCCGACGAGGCCCGACCGTGATCCCCCGATCCCGAGGGTGCGACCGGCCTGCGAGAGATCCTGACACGGGAACCCCGCGGTGAGCAACTCGGTGCCGGTCGGCAGCCCCTCGAGGGTGGTGACGTCCTGGTGGACCGGAACTCCCGGAAACCGCGCCGCGAGCACGGCGCGCGCCGGCTCCCAGATCTCGCAGGTGAACGCGGTCTCGTGGCCGGCCCGCGCGAGGCCGAGCTCCAAGCCCCCAATTCCCGTGAAGAGTGAAGCGGTTCTCATGGAGCCACTTCAGCTGTTCTCGTTCTGTTTGTCCAGAGGGCGATTGCGCGCGTGAACAAGAAAATTCCGCCCCCCCTCAAGCACTCGCCGCCAGCCGCGGCGGGGCCGCCGCCACGGGGCGGTTGGGGACGTAGAGCCCGCGGTGCTGAGGATGGGGGGCGAGCGCGTCGGTGAGGCCGATCACGGTCTCGGCGGCGCCGAGGAAGAGGGCGCCGTCGGGGGCGAGCGAATTCGACAGGCGGCGCAGGACGTCGCTCTTCGTCGGCTGGTCGAAGTAGATCAGCACGTTGCGGCAGAAGATCACGTCGAACTGGCCCAGGGTCGAGAAATCGCGGATCAGGTTGAGCGGCCTGAACTGCACCATGCCCTTGATCGCGGGCGAGATGCGCCACTGCTCGCCCTCCTGCTTGAAATACTTCAGCAGCAGCTGGATCGGCAGGCCGCGCTGGACCTCGAACTGGCTGTATGTCCCCGCCTTGGCGCGGTCGAGCACCTCGCCCGCGAGGTCGGTGGCGAGGATGTCGACCTGCACCCCGCCGAGCCGCGGGCGCATCTCGTCGAGGATCATCGCGAGCGTGTAGGGCTCCTGGCCGGTGGACGCGGCGGCGCACCAGATGCGCAGGCGCTTGGTGGAGGCTCGCGCGGCGGCGAGCTTCGGCAGGAGCTGGTCGCGGAAGATGTCGAACGGGGTCTTGTCGCGGAAGAAGAACGTCTCGTTCGTCGTCATCGCCTCGACGACTTCCGTCTCGATGGCGGAGTTCCGCCCGGCGCGCAGCACCTGTACGAGCTGGGGCAGGCCTGGGATCTGGTGCTTGCGGCACACCGGCCCGAGCCGGCTCTCGACGAGATAGCGCTTCTCGGGCGCGAGCGAGAGGCCCGAGCGGGTCTTGAGGAGCGCGCGCAGGTAGTCGAAGTCGGCGTCCGTCATGCCGCGCCTCCGGTGATCAGGGACTTGAGGGCCGGCGCGATCGCCGGGAGCGGCAGGATGTCGTGGGCGAGCCCGGCGCGAGCGATCGAGCCCGGCATGCCCCATACGGTGCTGGTGGCCTCGTCCTGGGCGAGCACGAGGCCACCCGCGGCGACGAGCGCCTTGGCGCCGAGGGTTCCGTCGGAGCCCATGCCGGTGAGGACGACCGAGAGCGCGGAGGAGCCGTAGACGGCGGCCGCGTCGCGGAAGAGCACGTCGACGGCCGGCTTGCAGAAATTCTCCGGCGGCCCGTCGTCGATGCGCACGAAGACGCCGCCCGCGCCGTCCCGGCGCAGGCCCATGTGCTTGCCGCCGGGCGCGACGTAGATGTGCCCGGGCTCCAGGCGCTCGCCGTCCTTGCCCTCGGCGGCGGGCATGCGCGTCTGCGCGCCCAGGTGCTCGGCGAAGACCGCGGTGAAGATCGGGGGCATGTGCTGCACGATGAGGATGGGCAGGTTCTTCAAGGCCGGCGCCAGCGCCGCGAGCACCTCGCCGACGGCGCGCGGGCCGCCGGTGGAGGCGCCGACGAGGAGCGCCTTGGGCGGCATCATGCCGGCGCGCGGCCGCACGACGACGCGGGTCGTCTCCATGCGCGCCCGCGCGGCGTCTGGCGCCGGGCGGATCTGGCCGGCCATCGGAGCGCGGGCGGAGGGGGAGGAGAGGGCGGAGGGCGCGGCCGCGGGAGCGCGCAGGCCGATCCCGGCTCCGCTCACCGGCCGCAGCGTCGGCGAGGGCGCGGCGGGAGCGCCGCCGGAGCGGCGCTGATGGCGCACGGCGAGTGCCTGCACGCGCGCGACGAGCTCCTGCCGGAAGGTCGCGGACGTGGTGACGCCGCGGTGGCTCTCGGGCTTGGGAAGGTAGTCGGTCGCACCCATCGAGAGGCACTTGAGCGACACCTGCGCGTTGCGCTGCGTCAGCGTCGAGATGACGATGACGGTCACCTTCGGCGCCTTCGCCAGGAGCAGCGGCAGCGCCTGGAGCCCGTCCATCTCGGGCATCTCGATGTCGAGGATGACGATGTCGGGCCGCGCCCGCTCGATCTGCTCGACGGCGACGCGCCCGTTCGAGCAGGTGGCCGCGACCGTGAAGCCCGCCTCCTCCAGCCACCGCGAGGTGAGGCCGCGCACCACCACCGAATCGTCCACGATCATGATGCGGGTCGACTGGGGCGGCGCGTTCTGGGAGGCGAGGGCGGAGGACATGACGCGACTCGGTCGGTAGCGCGGCGCGAACGGAGACGGGTCGCGGCGCGAGGAATGGGGCTGGTGCTGCGTGGTGGCCGGCTCAGACGAGCCCGACCTCCTGCATCTTGGCCGTCATGATCTCCTTGTCGAAGGGCTTCATGATGTATTCGTCGGCGCCGGCGCGCAGCGCGCGCGCGATGTTGGCGACGTCGTTCTCGGTCGTGCAGAATACCACCTTGGGATGGGCGCCGCCGGGCAGGGCGCGCAGCGCCCGCAGGAAGTCGTAGCCGTCCATCACCGGCATGTTCCAGTCGAGCAGCACCGCGTCCGGCATCTGCGCGCGGCAGGCGGCGAGCGCCTGCTCCCCGTCCTCGGCCTCGCTGATGCGGAAGGACAGCGCCTCCAGGATCCGCCGGGCGACCTTTCGGATGACGGCGGAATCGTCGACGATGAGGCAGTGCTTCATGGCGCGCTCTCCGCTCAGGCCGCGTGCGCTTCGGCGTCGAAGGCGAGGACCGCGTCGACGTCGAGGATGATCAGCAGCCGGTCCGCGAGGCGGTGCACGCCGTTCGACAGCTTCACCCAGCGCTGGTCCATGTGCACGGGGCTCGGCTCGTGGGTTTCCATCGCGAGCTTCATCACCTCGCCGACGGAATCGACCAGGAGGCCGTAGCTCTCGCCCTTGTGCTCGAGCCCCACCGCCATCTCGTCGCCGGTCTTCGAGCGGTCGGGCAGGCCGAGGCGCCGGCGCAGGTCGACGGCGGTGACCACTCGCCCGCGCAGGTTCAAGAGGCCCGCGATCTCGCGCGGCGCCAGCGGCACGGAGGTGCGCGAGGAGGCGATGAAGACGTCGTGCACCCGGTCGATGGGCAGGCCGAACATCTGGTCGGCCACCATCACGGTGACGAACTCCTCCGTCTCAGCGGACGCGCGGCCCTCGCGCGACGTATCGTTCGAGTTGGCGGCGATCATGCGGCTTCTCCCAGCGCGGTGCGGGCGTCTGCCCCTTGGATCTCGGCGAGGGCCGCGACGAGGCCCTGACGATCGAACTTGGCCACGAATTCGGAGATGCGCAGGCGGCGCGCGCGATCGAGCGTCTCGGGCGTGATGCCCGAGGAGAGCGCGATCACCGGCACCTCGTGCAGGCGGGCCTGGCCGCGGACCGCCTCGACGAGCGCGAAGCCGTCGCGCACGGGCATCTCGATGTCGGTGACGATGACGTCGATGCGCTTGTCGGCCGAGAGCACCTGCAGCGCCTCCTCGGTCGAGCCCGCCGTGATCACCTTGAAGCCGGCGGCCTTGAGCACCGGCGTGAGCATGTCGCGGAAGAACGGGCTGTCGTCGACGAGCAGCAGCGTGCGCGAGAGGTTCGCGACCTTCGGCGGGCCGGCGCGGGTCCAGTCCTCGTGCGCGAGCGGCAGGTAGTGGGCGACGTTGACGATCTCGGTCGCCCGCCCGCGCACCACCGCGGAGCCGACGAGGTCGGAGCGGTCGGCGACGAGCTCGATGTCGAGGACGTCGTCGACGATGTCGACGATCTCGTCCACCACGAGCCCCATCCCGCGCTCCCCGTCGGAGAAGACGACCAGCGCCTGGGTGCCCTCGCTCTTGATCGTGATGCTCGGGTCGGCCGGCACGAGCGGCATGAGCTTGCCGCGGTACTGGATGAGGGGACGCCCTCCGACCCACTCGATCTTGGTCGCGTCGATCTCCTCGAGGCGGGTGACGAGGGAGAGCGGAACCGCCTTGAGGCTCTCGCCGCCGCCGCGGAAGACGAGCAGCGTCACGGTCTCGATGTCGTCCGCCGCCTCGGCCTCGTTGATGTCCTCGTAGCCGAACTGCTGCTCGGCCGTGCCGGAACCGACCATCTTGGCCACGCCGTTCGGGTCGATGATCAGCACTACGGCGCCGTCGCCGAGGATGGTGTTGCCCGAGAACAGCGGGATGTGGCGCAGCTTCGTCGACATCGGCTTCACGACGATCTCTTCCGTGTGGAAGACGCCGTCGACGAGGATGCCGAAGCGCTGGCGGCCGACCTGGGAGACCACGACGAAGCCTTCATCGCTCTGATCGGTCTCGGCGCGCTCCATGCCCAGCACCTGCGTCGCCGGGACGATCGGCAGGAGCCGATCGCGCAGGCGCAGAACCGGCGAGCCGTTGATCGACTCGATCTGGTGATCGGAGCCCTTCTTCACCCGCACGAGCTCCAGCACGGCCACCTGGGGGATGGCGTAGCGCTGGTTTCCGGCGGCGACGATGAGCGCCGCGACGATGGCGAGCGTGAGCGGGATCTTGATCGTGAAGGTCGAGCCCTTACCCTGCTCGGAGGCGATCTCGACCGTGCCGCCGATCAGCTCGATGTTGGTCTTGACCACGTCCATGCCGACGCCGCGGCCGGAGACGGCGGTGACGGCCTTGGCGGTCGAGAAGCCCGGATGGAAGATGAACTTGGCGATCTGCGCCTCGCTCATCCGCTCGATCTCGGCCTCGGTGCCGAGCCCGCGATCGACCGCCTTCTTGCGGATCGCCTCGAAGTTCAGGCCCTTGCCGTCGTCCGAGATCTCGATCGTGATCGTGCCGCCTTCGTGATAGGCGTTCAGCCGGATCATGCCGCGCTCGGACTTGCCGGCGGTGCGGCGCTCGGCCGGGGTCTCGATGCCGTGATCCGCCGAGTTGCGGATCATGTGGGTGAGGGGGTCCTTGATGACCTCCAGCACCTGGCGGTCGAGCTCGGTGTCGGCGCCCTGCATGACGAGCTCGATCTTCTTGTCGAGCTCGGAGGAGAGGTCGCGGATGATGCGCGGCAGCTTCTGCCAGGCCGTGCCGATCGGCTGCATGCGCGTCTTCATGACGCCTTCCTGCAGCTCGGCCGTCACGTGCGACAGGCGCTGGAGCGGGACCTTGAAGCCGTTGTCCTCGTGGCGCCGGGCGATCTCGAGCAGCTGGTTGCGGGTCAGCACCAGCTCCGAGACCATGGTCATCAGGTGTTCGAGCGTGTCGACGTTGACGCGGATCGTCTGCACCTTGGAGACGTTCTCGCCGCTGCCCGCGGTCTCCGCGGGCTCCTTCTCGGCGGCCTGGCCGTTGCGGGCCGAGCGCGCCGAAGCGGCGGGCTGCGCCGCCGGCGCCTCGGCGACGGGCGCGGCGGGCGCCGTCGCCTGCGGCGCGGGCTCGACCGGCGCGGGCGCTGCGGCGACCGGCGCGGGAGCGGTGAAGTCCTCGTCGGGACCGGGCGCCTCGAGGAAGGCGCGCTCGAGCTCGTCGAGGGTCGTCTCGCCGGGCTTCAGCTCGCGCTCGAGCGGCTTCACGTCGAGCGGCGGCTCGTCCACCCGCGGCTGGGGCGTCGGTTCCGGAGCGGGAGCGGCCTTGGCCTGCGCCTCGGCGAGCAGCACGGCCTCGTCGACGCTCGACATGCGCTCGAGCTCGCCGATGAGATCGGTGTCCTCGCCCTCGGGCTCGGCGGCGGTGCGCTCGAGCTCGGCCAGGATCTCCTTGACACGGTCGAGCGTGGCCAGGATCAGCGTCACCGCGCTCGATGTGACGGGCAGACCGTCGCGGAACCGCCCCATCAGGGTCTCGGCCGCGTGTGCCAGCGACTCGAGCCGCGGGAGGCCCAGGAACCCGCAGGTTCCCTTGATCGTGTGGACCAACCGGAAGATGTTCGACAGTATCTTCTCGTTGTTCGGGTCCTGCTCGAACCGTACGAGCTCGACGTCGACCGTATCGAGGTGTTCGCTCGTCTCGGTCAGGAATTCGCGCAGCAGTTCATCCATGGAGGTATCTCGATCCACCAGAAGCCGGGCCGGGTTGAAGCGAGAGTGCAGCGGGAGTCGTTTAAGTTCCGTTTCCTGCGAGCTGGAGAATCATGCCCCTCGGGCACGTAATGTGCTGAACGCGCCTTAACCGCGCGCCCGCACCCGCTGTCTCCGGATCATCGGCGTCCGTCGATGACATCGTTGCGCACGAGGGTACGACTGCGCGCGGGGAGCGCGACCGTGTCGGCGTCGAACGCATGCCGTGAATGAAGGGCCCGCGCGGCGTCATCGCCACGCTGGTCGCCGTCTGAGCCTCAAGCCGGCGAGGAGGTGATCGTCACCACGTCACCGTCGAGGGCGAAGTCGACGCTCATGCCCGCCGCTCGCGCCACGAGGCCGGTGTAGTAGGTCTGGATCGCGTGCGCGTCGACCACGCCGTCGTCCGCCTCGCCGGCGACGAGGGCCGGGGCGTGCGTGGGAATGCGCGCGGCCTTGCCCTGCGCCTTGATTACGAAGCGCGAGGCCTGCTCGTCGCCCTCGACGGTGACGTCGATCGTGCCGCCGCGCGGAATCCCCTGCGCGGCGATGACGACGAGGTTGAGGAGCAGCTTGACCCGGTTCTTCGGCAGCAGCATGCGCTGCGCGTTCCAGGTCAGCTGCGTGCGCTCGTCGCTGAAGAAGCCCTTGGCCACGCCCTCGGCGTCGCCGAGATCGATCGAGGCCCCCGCCGAGCCCGCCGCCCCGAAGGCGATGCGCGCGAACTGCAGGCGCGCGGAGGCCTGGCGCGCGCTCTTGCGGATGAGGTCGAGGGCGAACTCCTTCATCGACTCGTCGCCGCCCTCCTCCTCCATCACCTCGAGGCCGTTGACGATGGCGCCGACGGGGCTGATCACGTCGTGGCACACGCGCGAGCACAGGAGCGCCGCGAGATCGAGGGAGTCGAGCGAGACCGTGGCCATGGGACCTCCGAGGGCCTGTCCGGGAGCGGGCGTGCGGCCCCGCGAGAGGGCGGAGCCGATCGAGGGGCGATTCGGGCGCGACTGCGCCGCCGATCCTTCGTAGCGGCCTCGCGCCCCGATGCAAAGGTCAAGTGTGCGGCGGCGCGCCCGCGCGATGTCCGCTCGCGGGATCGACGAGATCGCGCCGCGCCTCGACCCATGCGGCCTCGGCCGCCGCGAGATCCTCCGGCGCGCCGGTGAAGCGCGCGAGGCTCTCCGGGTCGTGGAAGAGATAGAGACGCCCGTCGACCACCGCGAACAGGTCCGCGCGCCCCTCCACGAGGCGGCCCTGCGCCAGCGCGAGGGGATCGTGCCCGCCGAGCCGCGGGGCGAAACGCTCCGGTCCGGCCTCGAAGGCGGCGCGGTTGGCGGCGCTGGCGAAGCGCCACGCGGCGCCGAGCCAGACGCGCTCGTGGGACTCGCGTCCCGCCTGCGGCCCGTCGGGCAGGAAGTACGACACCGGATCGAGCCCGTTCAGCGCAAAGCCGGACCGGGCGTGCAGAGGCACCTTCTCGGTGATCCCGATCGGGGAGGGCAGGGCCGCCACCAGAGCCTCCCCGTGCGTCTCCGCCTGCGCGGGCCGCGGGGTGGTCGCGGCGGCGCTCGCGAGGACGGCGGCGACGGCGAAAGCGAACGGCGTTAACGGTCTGTTTCTCATCTTGCTCGAATGCTGCTCTTCGACGGACCCTCGTGGCCGGCTCGGCCCGTTTTGGCCCCAAAGGCCTCAACATTACGTCAAGGTCCGCGGCTGCATTGCGCGGACTTTCGGGTTTCGCCAAGCAAGGAGAGAGAGACCATGCGCGCCAATCTCCCCCTCGGCCGTCTCGGCCGGTTCGCCTCGGCTCTGGGGGCGCCGTCGCTGCCCGCGGTCGCGGCGCTCCTCCTCGCTCTCGCGCTCCTGGTTCCCGGCGTCGCCCGGGCGACGCCGCTCGCCCTGCAGCCGACCAACGCCGAGATGATGCGCCAGACGCAGACCTACACGACCGACGAGACGATCGATGCCGGGCATCGCTTCTTCGGCTCGACCTCGCGCGGTCTCGCGCTGACGATCGAGCAGGCCGTGGCGCGCTGGGGCCAGCCCAACGGATACATCCTCGGGCAGGAGGCCTCGGGCGCCTTCTTCGGCGGCCTGCGCTACGGCGAGGGCACGCTGCACACCCGCAACGCCGGCTCGCGGGCGGTCTTCTGGCAGGGCCCGTCGCTCGGCTTCGACGTCGGCGGCGACGGCGCGCGCACGATGATGCTGGTCTACAATCTGGCCTCGACCGAGGCGCTCTACCGCCGCTTCGTCGGCCTCGACGGATCCGCTTATCTCGTCGGCGGCGTCGGCATGACGGCGCTGATGGCCGACGAGATGGTCGTCGTGCCGATCCGCACCGGCGTCGGCGCGCGGCTGGGCCTCAACCTGGGCTACCTGAAGTTCACCGCGCAGCCCACCTGGAATCCCTTCTAGCCGAATGGGCGATGCCGCAACGCTGGCGTCCGCCGCGCGTTTGCCGTAATCCACCATCCTTGGCCCGGAGTCCGGAAGGCGACGCGTGATCGAAGCCGCGATGTTCATCGTGCTGGGGTTCCTGGCGGCGACCTTCGTGGCGCTGCTGATGATCCCCGCCCTCAACGCGCGCGCGGACCGGCTCGCCCGGCGCCGGCTGGAGGCGCAATTGCCGCGCTCGCTCGTGGAGCTGAACGCGGAGCGCGATCACCTGCGCGCGCAGCTCGCCCTGCGCGAGCGGCGCATCGAGCAGCGGCTCGAGCAGACGCGCGCCGGCAAGCAGGCCGATCTCGCCGAGCTCGGACGGCGCGCCGTGCGCATCGCGGCGCTCACCCGCGATCTCGGCGCGCGCGACGAGACGATCTCCGGTCTCGAAGGCGATCTCGCCTCGACCCGTGCGACCCTCGCGCAGACGCAGGCCGATCTCGGCGACACCCGCGGCGACCTCGCCGACACCCGCGAGGCCTTCTCGCAGCTCAAGGGCGCTCACGCCGACCTCCAGGGGCGGCACGACCGGGCGCTGCAGGACATCGACACGAAGCGGATCGGCATCGCCGATCTCGAGACCCGCCTCGCCACCCAGACCCGGCGCGGGGACGACCTCGACAAGCGCCTCGCCGAGCGGCAGGGCGAGCTCGCGGCCGAGCGCACCGCGCACGGGGATACCCGCGCGGCGCTGTCCGACGAGCAGGCCCGCGGGAACGTGCTCGAGCAGCGCTATGCCGAGGCGCGTGCGGCGGCGCAGGCCAGGGCCGCGGAAGCCGAGGCGCTGGGCGCTCAGGCCCGCGAGCTGCGCGCGGAGCGCGATCTCGCCCGCGCCATCGTCGAGGACGGGCACGCCGCCCTCGCGGCCGCGCAGGGCGCTGTGGCGCGGCTCGAGGCGCGCGTGACGAGCCTCGTCGCCCGCGAGAAGTCCCTGACGAGCGCACATGAGAGCGCGCTGCGTGCGCTCAACGAGCGGATCGAGGTGCTCAAGGCCGAGAAGGGGTCGCTCGAGGGTGCGCTCTCGCAGGCGCGCCAGGAGCGATCCAAGGCCCAGAACGAGCGCGCCCGCGCCCAGGGCGAGCTCGCCGCGCTCGCGGCCGCGCGCCCGTCGCCGGCCCGCGCCTCGGCGTCGGCGGCTCCCGCGAGGGCCGGGGCCCAGCCGCCGAACGAACGGCGCGGCGCGGACGAGATCGAGCGCCGCGTGGAGGCCGCCCAGCGGGAGATCACGCGCGCCGCCGCCCGCCGCGGCGAGAGCGAGGCGCGCCGTACCACGCGCGTCGCGGCGAAAGCCGGGGCCGCGAAGCCCGAGACGGGCAAGGAAGCGGGCAAGGAAGCGGGCAAGGAAGCGGGCAAGGAAGCGGGCAAGGAAGCGGGCGAAGCTTCGAGCGACGAGGCGTCGGCAGGAAACGGCGCGGCGGAGGCGCCGAGCGCCTCCGGGAGCGAGCCCATGGCGCCCGCCGACGCAGTCCCGACCCGCGACCGGCTCGGCGCGCGCTGAGCGGGCTCGCGCGAGACGGCCCCGTCGTCAGTCCCGTGGCGTCTGCGCCTTGGGCGGCAGCGCCAGGAGGTAGGCCGCGATCGCCTCGCGGTCCTCGGCCGGGAGCCGCGCCGTGTTCTCGACGACGTGCCCCATGGTCCCGCCGATCACGTCGAAATCAGGGGTGAAGCCGGAGGTGAGCAGCTCCACGATCTCGACGCGCGACCAGTCGCCGATGCCGGTCTCGTGGGGCGTGATGTTGGGGATGAACCCCCGCCCCTCGGGGTTGGGCCCGCCGGCGAGGCGTCGGTTCTCGTCTATCGCGCCGAAGAGGTTGCGCGGCGAGTGGCACTCGGCGCAATGCGCCGGCCCCTCGACCAGGTAGGCGCCGCGGGCGACGAGCGGGTCCATGCCCTCGGGCGCGGCGAAGGTCTCGCCGTCGAGATAGGCGAGCTTCCACAGGCCGAGCCCGCGGCGCAAATTGTAGGGGAAGGCGAGCTCGTGCTCTGGCGCGACGCCGTCGACCGGCTCCAACGTCATCAGGTAGGCGTGCAGGTCGCGCAGGTCCGAGGCGGGCATGCGCTGGTAGCTGGTGTAGGGGAAGGACGGGTAGTAGTGCACGCCTTCGGGCGAGACGCCGCCGCGCATGGCGCGCACGAACTGCGCCGTCGTCCAGCCGAAGATGCCGTCGCGCGAGGGGGACAGGTTGGGCACGTGGAAGGTGCCGTAGTCGGTCTCGAGCGCGAGCCCGCCGCCGAGCCGCAGCTTGTCGTCCTGGTCCGGCGTCGCGTGGCACGAGGCGCAGCCGCCGGCCCAGAACAGCGTCTCGCCGTTGGCGAGGTCGGTTTCGCCGCCGGGCACGCGTTCCAGCCCCGCCGCGTGCAGGTCGGGCTCGGACAGCATGAAGAAGGCCGTGACGCCCAGCACGATCAGCGTCACGGCCACGACGGCCGTCTTCTGGAGCGCGTCGATCATCACACCTCGCGTGCCGCCTCGTCAGTTGTCGAGGCGGAAATCCGTGTGGCAGGTGCGGCACGACTGGGTGGCCGTGCCGAAGGCGGCCTGGAACGTCGTGGGATCGGCGGTCGCGGCGATGCCCGCAGCCGACGCAGCGCCCCATTCCTCGAACAGTGCGACGAAGCGCGCCTTGTCCTCCCAGATCGCCGGCGCCGCCTCGGTGTCACCGCCGGTCTCGGTGCCCTCGGGAAACAGTTCCGGCATGCGCTCGGAGGCGTCGACGTAGACGGCGAAGGCGCTGCGGGCGGCCTCCAGATCGAAGGGCCGCTCGCCGCGGACCATCTGCACGCCGGTGCGGGTGGCGCCGCCGACGTCCTTCATGATCTGCTGGCGCTCGGCGATGGGGTCGCCCTGGGCGATGACGGCCATGGGAGCGAGCCCCAAGGCGCCGAAGCCGAGCACGGCAGCGAGGTGAAGCGGGCGAAGCGTCACGGGTGTCCCCCTCGGATATCCGACGCCGAATCTGGAGCGCCTCCAGTGAGGATAGCGCAGCAGCCGGACGCGGCTACCCTCGACGTGGCGATGGCGCCTCCGCACCCGAAGAACTCACGCAACCGTGATCGACGGCGAGAGCGGAGACCCCGCCGCCGCGTCACGCCTCCCGGATCGCCTTGAACACGGCCTGAGGCGTCGCCGGCATGTCGATCGTGCGCACGCCATAGGCGCGATGGAGCGCGTCGTTCACCGCGTTCATCACGCAGGGCGAGGCCCCGATCGAGCCGGCTTCGCCCGCGCCCTTCATGCCCAGCACGTTCGTCGTCGAGGGCACGTTGCGGGTCTCGAACACGAAGTTCGGGATGTCGGCCGCGCGGGGCAGCTGGTAGTCCATGAACGAGGCCGTCACCAGCTGGCCGCCCTCGTCGTAGACCACGTGCTCCTGCAGCGCCTGACCGATGCCCTGGGCCGCGCCGCCGTGGACCTGGCCGGCGAGCAGCATCGGGTTCAGCGTCACCCCGAAATCGTCGACGACGACGTAGCGAACGACGTCGATCGTGCCGGTTTCGGGATCGACCTCGACCTCGCAGACGTGCGTGCCGTTCGGATAGGTCGCCTCCGGCGGCTTCCAGGCGTGGCTCGCGGTGAGCCCGTCGGGCGCCTTCGCGGCGAGGTCGGCGAAGGTCACCGCGCGGTCGGTGCCCGCCACCCGAACGCCGCCGTCGGCGATCTCGAGGTCCGAGGCGGCGGCCTCGAGCGCGTCCGACGCGAGCTCCTTGAGGCGCGTGGCGAGGAGCTCGGAGGCGCCCGCCACCGATGCGCCGCCGACGGGAATGGAGCGCGAGCCGCCGGTGCCCGAGCCGGTCCTGATCAGGTCGGTGTCGCCCTGCACGACGCGGATCTTCTCCACCGGCAGGTCGAGATGCTGCGAGACCAGCTGTGCATAGGCGGTGAGGTGGCCCTGGCCGGTCGACTGCGTGCCGATCTTGACGAGCGCGGTGCCGTCGCGCTCGACGCTGACCTCGGCGGTCTCCGCGCCGCCGCCGGCGCAGGCCTCGATGTAGGTGGCCATGCCGATGCCCCGCACGCGCCCGCGCTCGCGCGCCGCCGCGTGCCGGTCGGCGAAGCCCGCCCAGTCCGCGACCTCCATCGCCCGGCGCATGTGGCCCTCGAACTCGCCGGTGTCGTAGGTGCGCCCGGTCCTGGTCTTGTAGGGCATCTGCTCGGGGCGGATGAAGTTCTTCGCCCGCAGCCCGTCGGGCGTCTCGCCGATCTCGCGCGCGACGTGGTCGACGAGCCGCTCGATCACGTAGGCCGCCTCCGGCCGCCCGGCGCCGCGATAGGCGTCGACCGGCACGGTGTGGGAGTACCAGCCGCGGATGCGCGCGTGCACCGCCGGGATGTCGTAGACGCCCGGCGTCATGCGCGCGCCGCCCGAGGGGATGAACGGCGCGAACTGTGAGAGATAGGCGCCCATGTCGGCGTCGATCGTCACCCGCATCCCGACGAAGCGGCCGTCCGCGTCGAGGGCCATCTCGGCCCGGGTGAGGTTGTCGCGCCCCTGCGCGTCGCCGACGAAATGCTCGGTGCGGTCCGCGGCCCACTTCACGGGGACGCCGAGCTTCTCGGCGGCCAGCGCGCAGAGCGGGTACTCGCGGTAGGTGAAGATCTTCGTGCCGAAGCCGCCGCCGACGTCGGGCGTGACGACGCGCAGCCGCTCCGCCGGCCAGCCGAGGATCCGCGCGACGAGGTCGCGCACGTCGTGGCTGCCCTGGCTGCCCAGCGTCAGGGTGACGCGATCCGTTCCGGCCTCGACCTCGGCGAGGCAGGCGCGCGGCTCGATGAAGTTCGCCACGACGCGGTTGTTGACGAGGGTGAGCGAGACCGTGCGCGCGGCCTTCGCGAAGGCGGCCTCGGTCTCGTCCGCATCGCCCACGGAGGCGTCGAAGGCGAGGTTGGTGCCGAGCTCCGGCCAGACCAGCGGCGCGCCCTCGGCCTGCGCGCCGGCGATGCCGACGGCCGCGTCGAGGGGCTCGTACTCGGCCGGGAAGGCTTCGGCCGCCTCGCGGGCCTGGGCCAGCGTGTCGGCCACGACCACGCCGACCACGTCGCCGACGTGGCGGACCTGGTCGCGGGCGATGATCGGGTAGGGCGGCAGCGGCATCTTGGAGCCGTCGGAATTGCGCGCCGGCCCGAGGCAGGGGAGGTCCTCGAGCCCGCTCGCGTCAGCGCCGGCGAGGACGAGGCGCACGCCGGGCATGGCGCGGACCGCGGCGAGATCGCCGACACGCAGCATGGCGTTGGCGTGCGGGCTGCGCACCATGACCGCGTGGATCATGCCGGGCGGGGCGAAATCGTCGGTGTAGCGGCCGGTTCCGGTGACGAAACGGGCGTCCTCGACGCGGCGAATGGCCTGGCCGACGCCGAACTTCATGGGGCGCATGGGTCTCTCCGCGGTCTCGATCGATCGTTGAATCTTCTCGGGGGCGAGGGTGGCGCTCCCGGTGGACAAGTCAACCGGCACGAACGCGCAGGCAGGGCTCGGAATTCGGGTTGACGCCGCTTTCGCTGTTGCTCGACCGACTACCTCGTCTCGATCCTCTGCGTGCTACCGAGTCGACCCGGGTTCGGAGCCCGGCGGGGAACTCCGGGCGGCGCGAGGCGTAGCCCAGCCGTTTCGCCAACGGAGACCGTCCCATGACCTCATTCCCCATGCGCGCGCCTTTCGCCGCGCTCGCCCTTCTCGCCGTCGCCTGCGGCCCTGCCGTCGCACAGGACGTCCCGGATGCGGGCGAGGCCCTGCCCGCCGACGTCGGCGAGGCGGCCGAGCTGCTCCGCGGGGCGGCCGAGGACGCGCTCCTCCTGCGCGACCTCCTCGGGACCGAGATCGGCGATCCCGGCGGGGACACGGTCGGCACGGTGGCGAACTTCGTCGTGATCCCCGGCGGGCGCATCGTCGCGGCGGTGATCGAGACCTCGGACGGAGACCGCCTGCCCGTCCCCTTCGCCGCGGTGAAGCTCCAGGCGAGGTCGGGCGAGGCGCAGGCCGTGCTCGATCGCCCGCTCTCCGAGCTGCGCGAGGACGCGGATTTCGAGGCCCTGCGCGACGCCGTGCCCGACCTCGGCGGGTGAGGGCCTCGCACGCGTGGGCGCGGCCGCACGCGTCTCGCACGCGCGGGGGCACTCACTTCCCCCTTGAAACCCCGCGAAAACGAGGCTAAGCGGGCGGCCACGTCGCCCGAGGCCGCGCAGCGCGCGCGTGCGCTGGGGCATAGAACACGCGCACGACGTCAGGAAGCGAGCGATGGCCAAGGCAAAATTCGAGCGTACGAAGCCGCACTGCAACATCGGGACGATCGGCCACGTCGATCACGGCAAGACGTCGCTGACGGCGGCGATCACGAAGGTGCTGGCCGAGACGGGCGGCGCGACGTACA